>OFDN01000220.1_pt1 | contig 54249 bp, 70 predicted proteins | sample 1520971 | NCBI WGS metagenome assembly OFDN01 (sample SAMEA94257418, study PRJEB24077) | hot springs metagenome | biome: Aquatic biome; feature: Geographical feature; material: Water | place: India | collected 2012-06-12 | depth 5 m | reverse complement strand
CCGCGGGCACCCGGAGGTGCCCGCCAGTGAATGACGATTGAAAGGAAGCTATGACGACAACGGAAATGGATCAGCACCTGAACAAGATGACGCTTGCCGAACTGCGCGAGTTCAACCGCAAGGTTGTGGGCCGCATTCGCCTGCTCAACACACAGGCCTCGATGGCGGCCGCCGCAAAGTTCAAGGTGGGCGATCTGGTGGAGTTCGTTGACGACAGACGTGGCGTGAAGGTGAAGGCCCGCGTTGACCGAATCAACACCAAGAGCTTGAGCTGCCATGAAATCACAGGGTTGCAAATTCCCTGGCGCGTGGCGCCGACGCTGTGCAGGCTGGTGGGTGCTTGATTCAACAAGGGTGACAAGGAAGGGGCCAGTTGGCCCCTTTCCTTTGCCCGCGAAATAGGCGGGCTTGGCTTCACGGTTTCGGGCGCAGTGGTACCTACCCATGCCCGGGGCGCTCCGAGCGCAGCCATGGGGCGATCCGTGGGTCGCTTGGGTTTGTCCAGACCAGCGCCCGATATGCAAGGTGTGCACGGGGCCAGGTTGCAGCCGAAAAGTGCGCCCGATCATCTAGGTATCGAAACAACGCGGGACAGTAAAGACGCAAAATTTTTCGCCTACAATAAGTCAGCACTTATTTTTTATCGGAGGCATCACGATGCCTGAGACAACCCAAGAATCACAGAAAACATGCCACAGCTGCGGTAACTGTGCCGCAAAAAGCAAACCCGCAGCCCAAGAGTCGGAAGTCAGCGCTGAATTCAAGCGCCCGGACGACACCGAGGGTGGCACCTGCGATTGAACTCACAACTACTGGACCCCCAATGAGCAACACAAAAAACGCCGAACCCAAGCAACGCGCCCGCCTGCCTTTTGAAATGAACGTCAACGGAAGCAGTTTCATCAGCCTCACAGCCCTGATGCGCAAACATGGCTTTGACCAGGCCCGCGTCGGCCCCCTCGGGCCGTTGCAGTTTCTTCAAGCAATCGGCGCCCCTGTCGGCCTGACGATTCCCTTGGCGCGCGGGGAGACCTACTACATCCACAGGGAGCACGCCGCATACACGGAAGAGCGACTGAAGAGCGCGGCGGAAATTCGCGACGAAAAGGCGAAGGCGGAACAAGCCGCCAAGGCCAACAAGGTCGATGGCAACTCCGATCAGATCGCGCAGATGTTCCATGTGCTGCAAAGACAAATTCACCAGCAAAACGAAATGCTGGCACGGCAGAACGCGATGCTGGAAACGGTACTTGCCGAGCTGGGCGTGAAAGAACGTGGCACCAAACCGGAGTTGCGCGCAGTCGGCTGACGCAGGGCCGATGGGAAGACGAACTGGGCCAAGCGCCCGGTTCGATCATCAAAGCATCGAAACCAAGGGACACAGCAATGAACCTCCAAGCCGTGAGAAAAAGACTGCGCAGTGCCGGGCATGACGAATCAGCCATTGAGGAAATGATCGACCGCCTGGCAGACGAGCAGGTTCAGGAACAGAAAGACCGCGCCATTGAGGAAAACAAGCGGTCTCTGGAAGCTGACGGGTATGACCTGGAGGCGCTAGAGCGTGACAGTCCATATAACCAGTGGATGTACCAATGAAGCGCCAAGAAATCCCCTATCGCATGCCTGACGGAAGCACCAACTGGCTGCAGCCTGGCAGCCAGGCGCACCAGCTGCATGTGGAAGGCAAGACCAAACAGCTGGCTGACCACATGAAGGATGTGCAGCGTTGCCACGACATTCTCGCGCTGCCTACGCCGAGGATGCCAACGATGTGAGCAAGTTCATGCGCTGGATGCCGAATGTGAGCAAGAAGCAGGCTCAAAAGTGGAGCAGAACCATCGCGGCGATGGACAAGCGTCAGGCAGCGAAAGGTCGCTTTCGCTAAGCCTAGCGCCAGCTGACAAACTACGAAAATCATAGCAATAAACAGAGGTGACGCATGGGCTACGGGCCAGTAGTTAACGGCAAGCAGATGCCGATCACACCTTGGAAGGGCAGCTGGGCCGCCACGGTGAATGAACCAATCCCGGAACGGGTCAAGAAGGCGCACCAAGACCAATTCCCCGCCACCAGCAGCCACCGCTTGGTGATGCACTACGACAAAGAAGGAAGAAGACTGTCATGACTGAAGAACTTTTGGACGATTCGATGCTGACCGAATCGCAATTGCAGATGCTCAAGGCGATGGCCAACTCGCGCCTGGGCAACTACGCCGGAATCCCGGGCCTGTCTAGCTTTCTCGTTGGCGGTCCTGAGTGCGGCAAGGTTCGCCTGTTCGACTGCTCACGCGCCCATGAAGAAAACATCGTGCCGCACAGCCACCGCTTCGATGTGCTGTGCCTGGTGCTGCGCGGCGCTGTGGAGAACCACCTTTGGCACTTGAGTCCAGTTGGCGACCTTTTTACGGCGACCGAGCTGCACTACACCGGCACACCGGGCCAGCTGGAGCGTGGGGTGTGTCACCCCGTTGCGCGCTACAGCCGCATAAGCACGCCCTACGTGCACGGCGATTTCTACAGCATGAAGGCGTCCGAAATTCACAGCATCACGTTCAGCCGGGATGCGCTGGTTCTCTTCTTTGAAGGCCCGGAACAGGTCACCAAGACCCTGATCCTTGAGCCCTTTGTGGATGGCGTCACGGTGCCGACTTTTCAGGTTCAGCCCTGGATGTATGCGCCCACTCCATAAGTCAGTGCTGACAATTTGTGCATCGAAAGGGAAACCATGAACATTCAAAAAGCCAAAACCATCTACTGCATTGCCGTTGACCCAGACCCCATCGACGGTGGCGCAGGCAGTGCACTCTGGACAAGCAACCGGGAGCAGACGGATCGCATGTTCCAACAAATGAGAATCGACCACCGGCGCGACGGCGACACTCTGATCCGGTTTGACCTGCAGGTGCCTGCAACTGCAGACGAAGCTGCTTGTTTGGAGCTCGCCAACGCGGCAGCTTGGGAGCAGAACTATCAGGAAATTCGCCGCCTGACGGTTGCGGTCGAGCACTGAGCCATGAAGAGCTTTGAGTTCGGCAAACGGGCGGCTGACTACCTGGTGGACACCCACCCGTTTTCGCCGCAGCTCACCGAGGTTGGAAACATCACCCATTTCCAGCATGAGTACGCAGTGCTGGAGGACAAGGCGGGCAGACACTTTGCCAGAAGACGGTGCTCTCCCGCCCCTGTCCTGATCCGCGTCTACCCCGCTGGCCAACAAGGAGCAACCCCATGAAATGGATCATCACTGAAGACCACATTAACGGGCCAGACAACCCGAAAACAGATCGTCCAGTCGTCATGACCCTGCCTGGAATTGGCTGCTCTGTGGGTCGGCACCCCGGGGGCAAGTTCATGACAGTCGGTGAGATTACTGTCTATTCCAACGAGCTGCCATGCGAATTTCAGCTCTTGGACGACGACGACAACCTCTACTTTGTCGGGCGATGCTCTGACCTGAGCCGACAAGACGCCAACAGCGCCTTTGAACCGCTGGATCGCCTGGGTGCCGCCTATGGCTGCACCACCATGATGTACCGCCCAGCCGGTAACCCGCTCGCAGCCTGGGAACAACTCTGACCTCCGCGAAGCTGCAGCGAAAGTAGATGCTTCAACACGGGAGCCCTATGGAATCGAAACGAGCACAAGCCATCAAGCAAATGATCAAAAGCGCCGGTCTAGTCTGCGCCCGCATGGAGCAGACTGCCGGCGGGCACATCGCCGCCTACCTGCGGCGCCAGGACGGCACCAAGGTGCCCAAGATGTTTTTCGCCGCAACCCCGGGCGACTGGCGGGGTGACAAGAACAAGCTGTCCATGCTGCGCAGGCACGCTGGGGCGTAGGCATCTGCAGCCTGAAGCGAATAGGTGACCGCCAAACACCGGGCTTGATCATTGAATCAGCAAACAACAGGGCGCGACAATGCAAATCTTCCACTTTGACCCAGAGACCGGCACCAAAGGGGCGCCGATTGGGCACTTCCCTTACTGCCACGCAACCAGCAACGTGCAGGGCCGAACAGCCAAGCTGCCCGTGAGCAAGGCCGCAGAATGGCGGGTTGCAACCCGGGCCGAGTACCTTGATGGCTCGCCCATCCGTTTTGATTTTCCCGTGTGCTTTTGCCTGGGAGAGTTCAAATGCGGCATTGACCGCGCCTGGCACTGGATTGTCCTGTTGCCAATCACTGAAAAGGAACTGACAGCATGAAAGACGCAAACGAACTTCGCCAGCTGCTGCGCGACTACACAGGCAGCGAGCAGGTGTACCTCCACAAACTGAATCGCCTGTTCAACTACACCGAAGGCGCCCGGGCGTTCTTCCAAAACGCGGGGCAGGGTGCCTACTGGTTGTCGGACATTCTCGCCACCGAGCCTTCGATTCTGAATTCAGTGAAGACTCATGGATTCATGGTCGCCGTGCTGCAGGTGCGGGGAACCAAGGGCCAACTCATGGTTGCCTATGACATGACGGAAACCACCGACGCTCACGGAAACGCCATCGGCGTCGAGGGTTCGCGCATAGCCTTTGAGCGCACCATTGACTACACGGACTGCCCCGAAGGCATCTGGAAGTTCTACCTCACCTGGACTCAAGTTGGCGGGTCCGAGGTTGTACTGTGCATGCTGCCATCGGAGTATTGACTGTGTCTATTGAGAAGTCTTCTCCGATAGATGTTTTCAAAATGCCACCCCAGGAGCGCACGATTGTGCCCCCTGAAGGCGGCTGGAAGCCAAACACCCTGTATCTGGTGCGCGTGTCATTCAGGAGGACCAACCCCGTCCACGAAAGCTACCTGCGCACCGGCTTCATTTCGCATGATGGGGCTTTTGGTGGCTACTGCGAAATCTTCAACAACTCCTACGAAGAGGTGAAGCAGGCCCGCGAAGCGCATTACCTGCAGGCCGTCCGGGTGCTTCATACCGCCGAGTGAATCTAGGGCCGGGGTGCGCCCTCTTGCGCCTAAAACCGTAAGTCAGAATTGACTTATCGAAATTCAACAGGGGAACAGATGAACTTCCACACTCACAACCACGCCATCGTCAATGACCATTTGACGATGCTCCAGGGCAGCATTCAGGCGACGAAAGCGCAGCTGATCAAGGCTTTTGGCGAACCTCTACAGGGCCGGAGTTCGCGTGTGCTCAATGACTGGAAAATCCAGTTCGATGACGGCACGGTCGCCACCATCTATGACTGGAAGACCGACCCATTCCCGGACGACGAGCCCTATGCCTGGCGCATTGGAGGCAAAACCCACCGCGCCGTCGAGCTGGTGCACCAGGCGTTCCGCAAGGCGCATGGGCTGGGTTATGGCCAGGAGCGCGCAGCATGAGCGCCCGCAAGTTCACGGCCCGGGAGTGCCGCCAGATGGTGCATGCGCTCCGATTGGTGAAAAATCGCATTGAGAACCGAGCAGGCAGATTTATCTGTCTGACTCTGGACTCGTTGGTCCTGCAGGGCGAAATTCAGCTGCGAACCGCCAACCTCTTGCAAGAAATTGTCATGGGGAGAATTTCTCCACACCCGTCGCTCGACATTTGGGTTGCCGCCAATACAAATGTAGGGCCGGCCAAATTCAGCAAGGCATTTATTGAGGCCGCTTGCCAGCACCGCATCAAGTGGATTGACCTGTTGATCAAGGAGTTCACTGACCTGGCAAAGGCGGCGTCATGAAGATCGTCCGCTATTTTCTGCATGAAGAGGACGAAATGACCGGCACGCACGGATTCATGCCGCTCTGGATTCCCAAGAGTGCCAACTTCAACGTCAGCGGCTCGCGGGGCATGATCCATGATGCGCTTGAGCACGCCTTGTCTGACACAGGCAAGCCCTGGCAGGAGGTGGTTGCCTTTGGGCGAATCCTCGCGCTGCGCGTTGAGACTGGCGTGATACGCGGAGCTGACCAGGCCGGCCTGGGCTCTGAACTGTATGGCCTCGTCAGTGATGCCATCGGAAGCTCTGGCGATTGGAGCATCGCGCTACCAGACCCAGGCCCAGTGATTGCGCCCGACGACTACGGCGCCACAAAAAAGATGATCTCGCGGGTTGTAGATGGAATGGCCAAGTCGTCAGCAAACAGCAGTGGCGATCGTCCGGCAATCACAACTTCCGCATGCGTTCGGGCGGCCCGCCTCTTAACACTAGGCTACCGTGACGCGATGCGCCGCTTTGGAGGCTACTCCGGCTGCTCGCGGCTTGCCTGGAATGCGTTCGATTGGGCCGAACAGAACGAGCGGAAGATTGATGACTTGAGCCTCGAATGTCAGAACGGCGATGTGCTGCGCCTGACCATTGACACTGAATATGCCGAGGTGCGTCACACAGTGATCCACCAAGGTGAGCGGTTCGACTGGCTACGCCGCCGCATTCGCCACTGGAGGACAGCGTGATGCGGGCCTACCCAACCACAAGGTCGGGCTGGGCCCGGCACTATTCCGATTTGTTCAGAAGAACGGGCAGAGAATCGGCGGCCCGAATGGCCGCCTGGTACCAAGTGCTGCACCTGGCATTTGGCGACTGAACCCGAACCTATTGAACCAAGAGGACACATGAAACTGAAGAGCATTGCACTAGCCGCCGCATTCACGTTGGCACTGACCGGCTGCGCTGGTTGGCACCCACACGGAAATTGGGTGCCCCGCGTGGACACCAACGCCAAGGGCTTTGACCGGCCCACCTTTGACCGCGACGTGGTGGACTGCCAGCCCGAAACCAACGAGGCTGTGCGTAAGGATATGAACGCATCCATATTGCCTGCGCTGCTGTTTGGCGGGGTCGGTGGTGCTGCCAGTGGGGCGCTGGGTGGCAGCGTCACGGGCGGCATCGCAGGCGGCATGGTGGGGGACAGCATCACCTCTGGCCCACGGGGTGCAAAAGATGGCGTCTTGACGGTACAGGAGGCAAACAGGATGGGCATCACCGCTTCTTCCACCGTAGCGATGGCGCAATGCCTCACCCGCAAGGGTTACCGCGTTACTGGCCCGGGTACGCGCTGACGCCTCCACCGGCTGCGTTTCGACACATCAAGCCCGCCAACGTGCGGGCTTGAAACTACATACATCGAAACGCAAGACCCACCGGACATGAAGATCGTTTTTGAATCATCCATCACCAAGCCCGCCTACGCCCGGGCCGACCACGACACGGAAGAGGCCGCAAAAGCGGTCGTCGAAGCTGCAGGAAGCGGCAGCGTGACCAAGTTTTTAATCCAGCCGAACCGCCCCGGTCTGTGGCCGGTGTACGTCAGCCGTTCGCTTGGTCACCAGTCTTTTGAAGACGGCGTCTGGCGCACAAACCCCATTCACTAAGGAGAGACAGCATGAGCCTAGAGCGATTCGTGAACAAGGAACTGACTCACGCGGCAGAACGCACCACGGCGCGCTTCATCACCGGCTTTGAGGACGACGTGGTGGTCTACCACGCCTTTGAGCTGATCCAGTGGGATGACGTGCCGGGCGCCAAGGGCACCTCTGGCAAGCTGGTGGAGAGCCTGGTCAAGCCCGACACCCAAGAGGGGCTGGCACTCGTTCGCCAGCGTTTCACAGAGCACGCGCTCGCCAGAATTTGAAAGGAAAGCCATGAGCCTCAACACCATTCGCGCCTTCAAGGTCGGTGACCAGCAGTACAGGCATGCCATGTGCTACGAGAGCGACGCCGTGTACCTGCAGTGTTACACGGACAACGAGGACGCCACCTGCGATGACGACCTCTGGACGACGCTGATCTCCTATGACTGTCACTGCGTCGCCCGCCTGGCAGACGGCACCAAGATCGGTGACTTCCAGATCGAGGGTGGCCCAAACCATTGGGTGTTCTACGAAAACCCGAACCGTACCCGGATCGACTTCGGCCCCGTCAACGGCGCAGAAGCACTGCTGGAAACCGAACTGCTCTACTCCCGGCGCTGGCTGATCACCCAGGAGCTCCAATCACCAGAGCACACCGGCACCCTGGCTCACGCAGCCCAGCTGCAGGCAAAGATCGACGCAATCGCCAACAAGCAAGACGAGGCACTGCGCCCTCGCGCCAACATGCTTGCCAAGATGGTGCACGAAGCCCGGACGCCATCTGAAGTGCTGCTGCTGATCGCCAACCTCAATGAGTGGCCCACGGGGTTCTTCCGCTCAGAGCTTCGCACCGCCTTGCAGAACTCTCCGCACAAAAGACGACAGTGCCTGCAGGGACAGCCAAGACCACGCCCCAATAATGAATTCATCGAAACAGCGATTGAACGCGAAGAAAGGGCCAAGACCTTGAGAGCATTTCCCGCCTGCTAAGACAGAAAGCAGGCCGCGTAGCGGAAGCGATACCACCGCCGATGTAACGATTGCCGTCTGTCCCCCTTGCCTGGTGAGAAACCAGGCTTCACAAGCCCGCACAGGTGCCGTCAAAAGCCCTGTGCGGGCTTCTTTTTGGACTGCGCTATATCTGCTCCAGAAGCGGGTTCAAAAAAGCCTTATAAATCAATGGCTTAGCTCACTTTGGCGCAATAATTATTCAGAGCCTATCAGGTTATCCGCGGTCGCTCAGTTAAAACGCAAGATGCTGCCGTTAAGCGCTCAGCTTAGCAACTGGCAAACCTCATAAAACCCTCAAGGCTCGCTTCTTAGAAACTCAAGCAGCACCGACCCAAAGTTAAGAGATGGCAGTGCTCGGCATACCCTAAAGACCAGTCGGATAACGCTCGGTTTCAACATTGGTTTGCATGCACTCGCACAATGTTGGGGCGCGCCCCTCCGAAGGCCCGGGCGGTTGTGCAACCAGACCACCACAGTCGCGGCTCACCCAACCACCCGAACCCCTTTCACGGAGGGGGCGCACCAACAACTGAAAAGACGCCAGAGGGAAGAAGGGAGGTGAGAACTAAGCGCTGGCAGAGTGAAGGGCCACAACGAATTCCCGGAAATCCGCACAGAAACGCAAGACAGGAAACAAATTGAGCCAGCAAGGATAAATCAGTACCGCATCCCCCGAACGTAGGAGAAAGGCTACAAAAACCCCATGAGTCGGACGACTACAGTAAGCGATTCGTGGGTATATGGGAATACGGAAAGAACGCAGCTTATAGACTGTTTGGAAATATAGGGATGCCGTGCAAGAGGGGTGAAATGAGAGAGGTGCCAGATAGGGGAGGGGATACGTTACGCATAGGTGATAGGAGTGCTTTATCTATAAGGAAGAGAGGAGTAGTTTTATGGCCTCCTCAGATCGTTCAAAACGCGCTTTCATCAAAATAGGCTTTTCCTAACGCCAATCGCGGTTCCATAGCATTACAAAACGGTAAGGAATCGTAGAATCCGCGCCGCACCACAGTCCACGCGGATACCACACCTGCCTTAAATCCTGATGAAAGCAGGGGGACAGTCCGCTTATTTCAGGCTCACTCTCTCTCCTATGCACAACAACGTCCACGAGCTGCTGGCTCACCCACGCTCTTTCCCCTCTCTGGCCCTCAGGCCCGACACCCCCAATTTGCGCATGTTCCTCACGGGGCCTGATGGGGCCAGTCATATCGTGACAATGCGCTCGACGTTCTCCATAGAGAGCGATAGGCTGTCCCGGGAGTCGGCGCATGCTTTTCACCATCACGCAGCAGGCATGGTTCGCGCACTGGGCCTGCAGTTACGTGAGATAGAGGTCATGAGCGCCTACAGCATGGAGATCGGCAATTGATCGGCACCACAGGCTGTACCGACCTCCAATCGGACCAGGAAGAGGCACGTCGCTCCAAGTACGCCCTGCTGCGGCCCTCCGTCCCCCTGGGCAGCGAGTGCCTGGTTCGTGTGTTCTTTCTGGACACCCTGGAGACCACCCAGCAGATGGTGCTGGCCGCCACCGTGCCCGTGGAGCGCGTCCAGGACCACAGCGTCGAGATTCGGCACGCCGTCGAGGCCTTCCTGGAGGCGCTGGGGTTCCAGCCGCTGAGCATCCAGCTGGAGGTCTTCACCACCAAGTCGATGGACTTTGGCGACCCCACGCCCCGCGGCCAGGTGCTGGAATTTCCAGTACGGCACTGAGCGGCGTTGTATACGGCTGCCCTCCAGTACAGGCTAGGCAGGGCGGCGGAATTGGCATACGGCGGGCGTCCACGATACGGCTTGGCAGGGCCGCCACCCTGGCGCCCTCGGCAGGATCACCTTGGCAACCATTGGCACCGCCAGATTGACCGAGCTTGGCGACGCCACCCTGGCCCCGCCTCTCCCTCTCTCTAGGAAATTGGAGCGAATGGCGAATTCGCGCAGTTTGGCGGGTCTCGGCTCGCTCCTATAAGCAGCTGTGTGCCCGACCTATAAGCATACTCATTGGAGCTCGGATTACCTATAAGAATGCTCTTATAGGGAGGGCCTAAAAACAGCTTATAGCTGGGCTTACCCCCTATGAAAGTAAGGCCCAAAAGTGCTTATAGGGTCGAATTTGGCTCAAATTCGTCTTATACGTGGAAATCGCAGTTCTTATAGGTGCGCCACTCCCTATAAGGTAATGAGGTATTTCCAATGAAGTGCTTATATATAGGGAAGAGGGTGAAACCGCTAATTTGCGCCAATGGTGACGCCCGGGAGTGCCGATATTGCCCGATCACAATAAAAGCTCAACAACATTGAAAGGGGAACGAAATGCGCCTGACGCTTGCCACGAACTTTGAAGCCGACATTGACAACTTTGCCGAGATCACCGCAGCGCTGCCAAGCGGGATGCCAGCTTTGCTGGTGCGTATTGATTTTGCCGATGAGCACAAGATCAGTCATTTCCCGACCGAGCACGCCGTTTTATCGCACAACAGCATCGCCCGGGTGATGCTTGCCGCTTCTGACCTGATTGACAGCTTTTTCACGGGAGAAGACGCGCCCTCTGCCATTGAGGTGTAAGCGTCAACAGGGGTGGGGCCTGAACACCACCCTCACAATGAAAGCTCAACAACACAGGGAAACGGCATGAACACCACCACAGTCGGAATCGAGCCCATCAGCGTGTCAAGCGGGTATGGCGACACCAGGCTCGTCGCTTTAGGCTACGTGCCCCAGGGCGCGTCCGAGTGGGATTACGCACTGCCCGGGTCTGGCAGGGCTGTAGCCCACTTTGGCCCAGCAGGGGAGGGCTCCAAACTGCTTGCGCTGTACCCGGTGCCAAACCAAATCGGTGACAGCTTCTACAGCCTGACACCTGCAGACCTTGCCGAGATGCAAGCGGTAGCGCGCGAAGCGCTTGCCGATCCCGACTACGCTGTCTGAAACCGGGTGCCGATATTGCACCCACACCCAGCCCAAGCCCGCACCATGCGGGCTTTTTCTTGGCCCTCAAAATTGGCATACGGCTGCGCTTCTCGATGGACATTGGCAGCCCCTGTGCTTGGCAGAGTTTGGCGGCGCCTGGCCCAGTCAGGCTCGCTCTGGCCCGCCATTGGCCGTCCATATGGATCAGGCTCACTCAGGCCCAGTCAGGCCCAGTCAGGCCCAGTCAGGCCCGCCGAGGCTCACGCAGCCAGTCTTCGGGCGACTCTGCCATGCCCCGGGCGGGACACTGTAGGTATCGAAACACCACAGAGACCCGCACCATGCAACTGACCCACAACACCCGCGCCGTGATCACCGCCCTGCTTGCCGCACCTGCAATGCTGCTCTTCATCGTCGCCCTCGCGGTTGGACTCACTGGTGAGCCCACCAAGGGCGCCATGTTGCTGGGGGCATTCTTGGTGTGCGCAATCGCAGCGCTCTTCTTCGCTCCAGAGAATAAGTAAGCACTGACATAACCTGAAAGGAAACCAAAATGGCACAGCAAATCAAGTTCATCGAGTTGGCACTTCGCGCACACGCAATCTTCAAGACTTTAGGAGCGCGTCGCGCAGCCGGTTACCTGAGAAACAAGCAGGTGAGTCTGGAAGATGCTCTGGTGCTGCTGGGGATGCCAGTGCGCAAGTGGGGCTGATACCGCACCCTGATCGGCAAAGCGTGCACTCCCGGGCGTGTGCACGCTTTCTTTGGCGTCTGGTGGGCCAATCGGCAGCGCGGCGGTGGCCAGGAATCCGTATACGGCTGGGTTCCTCGAAACAGGATTGGCAGGGCCGCGGCGGGCCGAGCCGATTGGAATTTTGTATACGGCTGCGGTTCTCGAAACAGGATTGGCAAAGGAGGTGACCCAAAATCCATGACTGGTCGGTCGCCTTTTTACTGACCGGTCGCCGTTTGAACGCATCGGTCGCCGTTTTACTGGTCGGTCATAATTTGAACGCACCAGTCACAATATAACCCGTGCGCAGGTCTTATATAAGATAGAAGACCAGTCTTATATAAGACACAAGACCAGTCTTATATAAGACATAAGACACAAGACCCAGCGCTATAAATAAGCGCACGCCCGCATGCGCGCAATTACCACAAAAAAGGGTTGTTGTCTATTAGGGTTTGCAAATAAATAATTTTTTGCGATTCTCTGAAAAAGCGTAATTTCTGGGTTATAGTTACATCACTGCAGCGAACAAACTGCAGTGATTCAAAACCCTACTTTTTAAGGTGCATACCATGTCGAAGAACGTAAAGCCCATGTCTTTTGAAGCAGCAGTAGCGCTTATTAAGTCGCACCCAGCATGCGAAACGCCCGACATTCTCACGGTCTTGAACCCCACTAGCGCATCATTCTATGACGAAAAAACGCATGAGTTTGCATTGTCGCTGGGTCTTGACGTTGCAGCGATTTTGACGAACAAGCAAAAACAAGTTAAGCGCGCAACTCAGATGCTCAATTGCATTCGTGCGGGTTTGGTGACCGACTTAGATTACACGCATACGCGAATTCTTCTCGCGATGCGTGCAGCTGGGTCGTATAACTTGAATACAGACGCAATTACATCACTTGCGGCTAATAAAATCATGCCCGGGGTCGAAACCCGCGGGGTAACCCGCAGTCAGATCAATCACTTGTTTAAAATGTCCCATTCAATCGACACGGTGAAATCAAAAGTATCGAATTCGATCGGGAAAAACGGGTATATGAACGTTTTGGGCATTGTTGAACGCAAGGGCGCAAAACACGCTGAAATCGTTTTCAACCCTGCGCACAAATTCGCACAAGCATTCTTCGCAATGATTGATAAAGCAACTGATGGGCAATTGCAAGCGCTTGCAGAGAAGGGCGAAAAGCTCGCATAAGTAAGCACTGACTTATCGGGCAAGGGGGAACCCTTGCCCACTACAAAACCCCATTACAGACCCTGCACCATGACAACATTGCACCAGACACCAACATTGCCCACCATTGAACAAGACAGCGCAAGCGCTGCATTATGGGAACTCTGCAACGATGCCCCATTGAATCGGGCATGCGATGATGCACCAGACTACAACGACGATGCACTAGAATTCAGGTTACAAATCGACATGACATTTTTGTGATTGTCAACAGGGGTGTGAGAGACCTTACACCCCTTAGGGGTATTCGACCTGGGTGGGAGGCCCTTGCCGCCGTTTTTCCTGCCTTCCCAATAGACCCCTTATAGGGCCACAGTTCACCCACCACGAGCCTGCGGTGACTCCCGGGCGTCCACCTCACCGGCTCTTTTCTCCAGGCTCAATGCTCCCAGCTCTCGGTGCCTGGGGTACGTGCACACCCTCAAAAATCCTGGCGGCCTGGTTCCTGAAGAAGTGCTTATAGGGCCAGAGCCCGTAGAAGCGCCTCGGGCAGCGGGGAAGGGCAGGGTGACCCCAACCGCGCGAGGCAGCCCGCTTGGGGCGCTGCGCGCCCCGCACGGGTGTGCCCTGTGCGCTATTGAACCTGATAGCGTGACCCGAGCAGCGCTTTGATCTGCTCCAGCTCTTCAGGGGTGGCGTCACCGATCGTTTGCTCTGCAATTCGCGCCTTGCCCTTTCCGTAACTCAACATGAGGTTGGTGCTTTTGAACTTCTCGACAACTGGTGCCAGCGCGAGGGCCATTTCCTCCCCATGTTCCGCGATCATGGTCATCAGTTCACCGTAAGAGGACAGGCCGATTTTCTTCAACCCGCTCCTGAGCGGTTCTCGCAACTCCTTCTTGACCGAGAACGAACTTGTATATGAATCATCTGGGTGGCGTGGCATCTTTTCTCTATCTTCCTGGCTGTGTTTTGACCTGAATTCGTCTTGTCGTCGGACTGCGGTAGCCGCTCACCACGAACTGAGCATGGGGTTCATCTCCAGCTCGACCTGTTGGCGCGCCAGCTCTTCCACCTCGCGAATCTGCTCTGCGGCGAGCCTGCGCTCTGTGCTAAGCAACCGAGAGGCTGGCTCGATGCCGATCATTGAGTCAAAAGTACCGTCTTTCATCGCCATCGCTTCTGCGGCGTTTCCACCGCGTGACTTGTGCATAAAGCCCACCATGCGAAGCGCACGGGTCAACTCGTCCATTTTCTTTTCAACTTGCTCGCTACCCACCGAGCAAGCGAGGCGCTCCATAAACTCACAGTGAAGTGGAATGTTCCAAGATTGCGCAAAACGCGAAACTTGGCCGGAATACACATGGTGCGCTTTATTCCAATCCCTGTGGAAGCTCACCGCATGCAGCAGGTTCTCAAAATCCCCGATCAAGTCATAGGACAGCCTGCCAGTCAGGTAGTGGTGGTGCGAATCGTCCGCCCGGGCGGCGCCGTTCAAGATTACCGAGCGGCTTTTGAGTATGCGCGACGGAAACTGCAGCTCTGCCCGGGCGCCATCACACAGTACCGTTGCTGCAACCAGCGTTAGCGCGCGCGCCAGGTACAGCTCTGCGTCCTTACCTGCAACGCTTTCGCGCGAGTAGTATTTGGATTTTGACCCCGCCAGCTCCCCGTCTAAAGCGGACAACGCAGAGCCGTGCATATCCGAAAATGCGCCCGCCAGCCCGCCGTCTAAAGCGGACAACGCAGAGCCGTGCATATCCGAAAATACTTCTGCCCCCACTATGCCGCTGACGACGCCGGCCTCTTTGCTGAAAGCCGAAGCCGCGGCAATGAACGGCTTAATAGCCTCCCTGCCCGCTGCGTCATTCAGAAAATCTACCCAAATGGTGGGTTTTTTGTCTTCCATCTCGGATCACCAACTATTTGCTTGCGGGTTCAGGTTGCGCAGCTCTTCAGCAAGCGCCTCTTCAAGGTCTTGATCAGGGTAGCGCTTGGTGCTTGTGCTGATGCTGCTGCTTGTCACCGCAAGAATCTCCGCCGCGTCCGGGTCGTCTGTTTCCAGCCTCAAGATACCTGAGAGTTCTTCCAGCCGGTTTTGATACCCGCCCGACTCAAGAAACTCCACCATGCGTTCATGCGCGTCCTGGTTCCAGTGTGAGATCAAATACGCCCGTGCCCGTTCTGCACTTGTGAACTTCATCGAACCCAGATCAATGAGGTTGCCGGTTTCCTCTTCCGCGTAAAACATCTTCAGCTTGGAAAGCGCCTCAACCAGCTGTGCATGCGCCCCCTTGTCGGAATGGCGCCCAATATGCCGCTTCTGGTAGAGCCAACGAACGCTGGTGAGCTTCCAGCCGGTGGGGTCTTCCGATGGTGGCGACGCCATCAGTTTGCCCCTTGCTTCTGTGCGCGCAGCTTCTCAAGAGCCTCCTTGATCTGCTCTGGGGTTGCGCCGGTCTCTTTGACCAGAGCGTTCAGCGTCTTCACGCGCTCCTTGGCAACCTTCTTCGGGTTCAGGGCTTCCTCGGCGGCCCGGGCCTCCGCGAAAATCGGCGCCAGGGCGGCGCCCACCTTCTCTGGGTACTTGGCCATCACGCTGATCATGGTCGAGAAGTTCTTTGCACCGCACAGGTCAACCACCTGGCGCGCCCCAGGCTCCAGCTCGCGCTTGATCGCCACGCTGGTGCGCCAGAGGGTTTCTTCGTAGTCTTTCTGTTTTTCGCTTACTGCCATGTTTTTGCTCAAAAATGAATAAGGGCTTGCGACCCATTATAGGTCGCAAGCCCTCAAAAATCACAATTTTCAGAATCGGTTATTTGGTAAGAAAGCCGATTTTGGGTTCATCGTCGTCATCGTCTTCATCGGGGCCGTCGCCGTCCTGGAACTTCGCCATTGAGTGATTGGCCAGCAGCAGGGCAACCACCACCAGCAGGGGTTCCTTGAAGCTGTACGCGATGAAGCCCGTGACAGCCAGGATGATGATATTCAGAATCAGCGAGTAGTGAATCGGGTGCATGCGCGTTCCTTTCTTGTTGTTGTAAGCGCATGCTTACTTTGCCACGACTTTGGCATACTCGTCAAAGCTGGCCATCACCAGGACAGGCTTGACGGCGACCTCTACCAGCGCCAGGCGTAAGCCCAGCTCATGAAGGCGAAGCTCGTCGTAATCTGAGCCGCCGAGTCTGCGCTGCATCTCCCTGATCGCCGCGTCCGGGGTGTTGAAGGTCTGATCCTGGACTTCGCCACCAGCGTTCACCCAGCCCCATCGCCTGCAAACAGACGGCTTCATGCGGCGCTCCGGCTGCGCTCAAACCCAAGCGCCTTGAAGTCGAAGTCCTCTACAACGTTCTCGGCAAACCCCGGCGTTGACTTCACGATGCCCCGGCGCTGCAGGTAGTGCCCCTTGATGTGGTTGTTGTGGTCGTCGGCAGCGTCCACGATGAAGGCAACGTTTGGGCCGCCACCCTTCTTCTCTCGAAGGCCGCGCCCGATGCGCTGACGTGTCGCAACCTCTGCCTTGCCCCCGCCCGCCAGAACGATCATCCCCACGCTGGGCACGTCCACACCCACGTCCAGGATGGTCGACCCAATCAGAACGTCAAGGCCACCATTGCCCAGCGCTGTCAGGGCGGCGCTGCGAGCGCTCTGATTGTCTTCGCCGTAGATGAATTCGACCTTCAAGCCCGCGCGCTGCAGCATGCCCTTGAGCAATTCACCGTGCGCCTTGTGTTGCACCAGCACCATCGAGTTCAAACCGTAGCTGCGGGCACGCAAAATCTCGGCACAGAACGCCTTGTTCCGGTATTCGTTGTTCACGATGCCCACCTCGTAGGCTTTTTGCCAGGGTGTTGAGCGGTAAAGCGTTTTTGGCTTGTGTGCTTCGGGCAAACCGATGTATTTGAAGTACGGCCGCGCGAGAATTCCGCGGTCGATCAGCATCTTTTCGGTGATCTTGATCGCTACCGGGCCGCAGGAAGCGAGAAGCCGCATATTGGCCTCTTCGTCATCCTTCATAAAGGGCGTTCCGGTGAGCGCCATGCGGTAATGCGCGTTGCGGCAAGCCGCCATCACGATGTAGAAGCTGTCGGAAGACACTTCGTGCGCTTCTTCCACGATGACCAGCTCGAATTTCGCAAGAATGTCGATGGTTGCCAGGCGCAGGCGCTCATGTTTTTCGACCTTGGCGGTGATTTTTGCCTTGTCTTCAGCTGCCGAGGGGTATGCCTTCTCCAATTCCGACGCATAAGCAAGCAGGCGCTCTCCAATTTGCACGATTGGCACCTTGGCCTTCTTCAACTTGGTGCGCTCCGCCTCGATTTTCTTGCTCACCTCATTGGCGCGTCGCGCCTGAAGCGCCTTCATCTCCGCGTCCACGGTCTTGATTTCAAGGCGCTGCGCAAGCGTCTGCACCATCCCCACGGTGAACTTGCTGAGCTTGCGCCCGGGCGTGCCATCGGGCTTGGTGTAGGGGATGCCCCACTCGCCGTCACCCAAGATCGCACAGGGCTTGCCCTCCATCTTCTCGATGGCCTGGTGCATCTGGTGCATCAGAATGCCCCGCGTCGTCAGAAACAGCGCGGGTCGGTCGATGCGCTTCATTGCCATGCGCGCAATGCGTGTGTTGTGCGTAACGGTGAAATCACCCAGCATGAACAGGTGGTCGCCGTCAATTTCAAAACCGTAGTAGTCCCCCATGCCGATGCTTTTGACGCTCAAGCCAGTGACGAGGTGGTCTTTCTTTTGCCGGCGAGGCTCTGGCTTGCGGCGCTCCAGCCGAAGGGGGATTTTGTCAATGTCGCCAACGATAGTCATGCAGAAGTACGTGCCAACCACCCCGTTGTTGTAGCACTTCTTTTGGCAGGTGCTTTTGTATGCGGCAAGGCCAAGTGAGCGCACCAGGAACAGGGCGTCATCAAACAGTTGTTCTTCCTTGAGCGTCAGGTATAGGCACTTGCCGTCGTAGTAACCGTCAGAGTCCAACAGTCCAGCCAGCAGCTCCATGCGTTCTTGACGCGATGCGACTTTGTAGCAGTGCGGGATGAACTTTTTGACAGCCTTCTGGCCCTCTGACACAAACCCTAGCGAACGCAATGCGCCCATCAGCGGGTTCTCAATGCCCCCTGTCCGGCCGGAAGTGAGATAAACCGCAGATGCCCTATTTCCCTCTTTGGAAATGACATTGGTTTTGATACCCCAAGCTGTCGCCTGTTCATTGAGCATATCCACAATCTCTTGGTCGCCCGTTGTGACTGAGACAGTCCCGTTGATCGTGCCATCACCAAGGATGATGCCCAACAGGTACGGATCGACCACCATCTTCTCCCGCGGCGCAAAATCAACGCCTGTGCGCCAGCCCTTGTGAATGTGCCGAAAGGTGTTTGTCTCTGCAAGGTACTCCTGCACGTTGATGTTGACAACCTCGCCCTTGGGGTACTTGGCACCGTCGCGGTTCTTCCCGCGATAGCCTCGGGAAGTCTTTTTCAGCGACAGGATGTGCGCGTCGTTCACCACATATGGGTCGCCCTTCACAGGCGTAACGCGGTAAAGCTCGCTGTAGCCCTTGCAGGTGGACAAAACAGTACGCGGTGTGCTGTCTGGCCCCATCAGAAGGTCGCCAGTCTGAACGTCTTGCACCATCTTGATCGTGCCGTCGTACATCAGCACCGGGGTGTCCTTGCCCAAGCACTTACCGCCGCCCGTTGCCACTTGGACAGTGATGTTCTTATGGCGCACCAGCTGCTCAACCGCCTGGGGTTGGTAGTCATAGCGCTCAATGTAGCCGAACTCGTCAACGACCGGCAGCTCTGGGCCCAGCGGTTCGGGCGCTGGCTTGGCCATGATCTGCACGGTGTAGCCCAGCTTACGCAGGCCCTGAACGATCATCCGAACGAAGCCAGTGGGGAATGTGTGCTTGTCCCAGCTGAAAAAGCTGCTTTTGCCGTTCCAGTCCCCGCTTTTGAAGCTCGGCATGTGCTCGGAACCCTCCACTGAGTAGCTGAGCAGGCGGTGCACCTCCAGAAGTGCTTCGCGGGGCGCGTTGACGATCTTGGCGGTGGTTGGGTTGTGCGCGATCGTTATCATTTGCAAATCTCCAAAACCTGTTCAATGCTCTTTCCGCGCGAAAGGTGGTATCGAGCCCTGTGAAACCTCTTGTGACAACCTCCGCACCAGTCCATAAGACACTTTGTTTCGCCATCTACTGTGAAATTGCGATTTCGAGAGGTATTCCTCGTTTGTTCTTTCGCAGTCGCCCACTCACAGTTTTCTGGACAGTAGTTGCCGTTTGAGTTCGCCCGCTCTATCGAATGGGCAGAAGATGGGCACTCGCCCATGTCTGCAAGAAAGTTTTCAAAACTAGCCCACCGCGTACATACGGAAATTCCGCGACCTCCATAGAGCCGATACTCCGTCGCTAGTGGGTTTTTGCAGCGCTGCAGCATCAGTGCCCAAATGTTGTATGTCCTGCTGCCTGACATTCCATGCTTAGCCCTCCCGCGTGACCTGTTTGCAGATTCAGAGGCGCTTAAACAACCGCAAGAGCGAGTAGACCCGTCGCGCATCCTTGCTCCGGCAACGCTCTTCTTGACACCGCAGTCACAAATGCAGCGCCACTTGCCCGCACCCTCGTATTCAACAGCGAGAAGATTTCCGAATCGCTGGCCTGTGTGGTCGTTATGAAGTTTGTTCGGCATATGAGGTGATCATGAGTTGAGTGGCTTCTTGCCAAAATGGTGGAATGCTTATACAGTCAGCACTTACTTATTTTCCCTTATACGGAAGACCGTGACAAGAAACATCCAGATTGAGCACTTCGCTCCCGGGGCGCTCCGCCCGAACCCATGGAACTCCAACAAGGTCGGGCCAGAAATGGAGCAGCGCCTGCGTGCAAGCATTGCTGAGCTTGGTATATACAAGCCCATTTTAGTAAGACAGCTTTCGGACGGTACGCTGGAAATTCTGGGCGGTGAGCACCGCTGGCGCGTCGCCTCGGACATGAAGCTACCCACCGTACCCGTGATCAATCTCGGCGCGATGGATGACCGCAAGGCGAAGCTGCTGGGCCTGGCCGACAACGGCCAGTATGGCGAAGACGATTCCGCAATGCTGGCCGCAATCCTGAGGGAAATCGGCCAGGAAGAAGTCTCCCTGATCCTGCCTTACTCCGCAGACGACCTGGCGGGCATGTTCGCGGCAGCCTCCATCGACCTGGACAACCTGGGATTCGACGATGACGAGCCGATTCCCGATATGCCCGCCCCCGACGCGCCCCGCAAGGTCATCACCCACGAACTGATGCGCTTCAAGGTGCCCGTGGAAGACCGTGAGCGGGTCGAGAAGCTGATCCAGACCGTGATCAAGACCCGTGGGCTGCAATCTGAGCAGGACTCGCTGGTTGCTGCAGGCATGGCGCTGGTTGAGGTCTGCAACGCCGCCAAGGAGCAGTTCTGATGGGCAAGGTCATTCGCATCGCCGACTGGCTGGCCGCCCGGAGCACTCCGCCCACTGCGCCGGCCGGCGCAGCCCTGCCGGTACCCAAGAAGCCCGCCGCGCACAACGGCTGGGAAGAGTGCGACAGCTGCGCGCACGCCGACAGCGAACTTTGCGACCGCTGCGAAGATGCCGACCAATACGAACCGGGTGATGACGAGGATTCCCTCAAGGAACCCGAACGCATTGCCGCCTGACCCCACCGAAGAGAGAACATGAACACACTGACCGAACCCACCAGCGCCGAGCAGGCGCTTGAAGTCGAGTTTGGCAACGACATTGTTGCGCGTCTGATCGACTCCACCATCCTGAGCTTCGGCGCCAACGAGCAGGGCGAAATCTACATCAGCTCCATCAAGGACGGCGCAATCACCGAGCTGATCGTGGGCAAGGACGAGCGCGGCGAAATTGCAATCTTTGAGGTCGAGCAGGACCAAGGAGGTGAACTGTGACCGCCAAGAAAATCACCACCCCCACCGTTGAGCTTTGGCCGATCGAGAACATCACGCCCTATGAGCTAAACGTCAAGAAGCACGACAAGGAACAGGTGGCGCGCATCTGCGCCGCCATCGTGCGCTCGGGCAAGTTCGACCAGCCCATTGTGGTTGACCGCGACGGCGTGATCATCAAGGGCCACGGCCGCCGCCTGGCGGCCCTGGAGCTGGGCATGAAGCAGGTTCCGGTGGTGCGCCATGCCGATTTGACGCCCGAAGAGGTGCGCGCGATGCGCCTGGCGGACAACCGCGCCGCCATCTCGGACATTGACACCGAAATGCTGCGCGTGGAGCTGGCCGATCTGGACACCACTCTCCTGGAGGGCATCTTTGACCTGAAGGAAATCACCTTCATGGAAGCCGATCTGGGAGCTGTGAACACCGACGCCTTCGTAACCGACATGGGCGAGGTTGTGGCTGACCAGCGAAAGGACAGTGACGCCCGGGTCGAGCGGGCCGAATCGAACCGCGTCCCTCTGGCAAAGGCTTTCGGGTTCAAGGACGTGGATGGCTCTGCCCAGATTCACATCACCCGCCTGATGGCCAAGGCCGAGGGCACCACGGGCATGACCGGCGCCGAGGCGCTGACAGCCTACCTGGCCGCTGCGGTCTAAGGGGGAATCCATGAAGGAAATGCACACCTACAAGATCGACAAGCGCTTTCAGACCCGCGTTGACCGCTGCGAGCGCGTGCTGGAAGTTGCCGAGGGCTTCGGAATCGGCCTGGAAGACAAGGAATTTGTCGTTTTCGACAACCTGGAACTGCAAATTGCTGACGGCGATGTGGTCTACATCAACGGCCAGTCTGGCGGCGGCAAGACGCAGCTCCTGCGTGAGCTGTCCGTCCAGATGGCCGCCCGGGGCCGCAAGGTAGTCAACCTGGACGAAGTGACGTTCAAGGACGAGCCGCTGATTCGCCAGATCGGTACCGACACCAACGACGCGATCCGCCTGATGGGCCTCACGGGCCTCAACGACGCCTACCTGTGGGTGCGTAAGCCCAACGAGCTTTCGGACGGCCAGCGGTACCGCCTGCGCCTTGCAAAGGTGATTGAGTCAGGTGCGAACGTCTGGGTTGCCGACGAGTTCCTGGCGGTGCTTGACCGAACCAGCGCCAAGGTGATCGCCTATTCGCTGCAGAAGGCCGCTCGCCAGTACGGCGCCACGCTGATCGTGGCCACCACCCATACCGACATGGTGGATGACCTGGGCCCGGACCTCCGCATCGAAAAGCGCTACCGCGAAAAGCTGCGCGTGGACACGTTTGCAGAAGCAGGCCGCCAGGCGGCCGAGCGCCCGATGACCCGTGACGAGATCAACGATCTCCTGCTGAAAGGCATCTGATGCGAACCCTGCTGATTCGACTGGCGATCTGGTTTCTGACCCGCCAGATGCACCGCGACACCGAGTACGCATGGACTTGGCACTGCAACCTGGCCATGGCCGCCTACGACGAGGGCCTGGAGCATCACGCCGCCAACCGCGCGGCGGGGCGCTTCATGAGCTCCCTGTTCCAACTGGACACAACGCGCCTGGAGCAGTGCGCGTTCCTCTATCCCAACCACAAGAAAAGCTGAAATGACGTTTGACGAAATCAAAGAATCCGGTAATACCAGCGTGGTGTTTTTCTACGGGGCCGCATGCGGCCCGTGCGCCCGCCTGAAGCCTGTCATGAAGGACATGGCCGCAAGCCAAGGCTTCACGCTGCACGAAATCAATGTCGCCTCAGAAATGGACGCTGTGCGCGCGCTGGGCATCCGGGGCGTGCCCACCATCGTGGCCGTCAAGGACGGCGCCGCCGAGGTTCTGTTCACGGGGGAGCAAAGTCGCCCCAACATCACGCGCATGCTGCACTCCGCAGGCGTTTTGACGTACTGAGGCTCCATGCAGGTCATCATCGAGAACGAAAGCATCGTGGTTCGCCGCGATCCGCATGCTGGCGGGCACAAGGTGAGCCTGCTCAAGCACATCTACGTCGAATGGGGCACCAAGGCAGATTGGGACGCCCTGTGCGAGCTGCACTACAAGGGCCACAGCCTGGCGGCCGGCAGCCGGTTCATGCGCTGCATGCTGCATGAGCCTGGCGGCGTGCCAACGCTCATCGGGGTCATGGTGTTTGCCAACCCGCGACCGCTCGATTCTGGCCGCAATGAGGTGTTCCCGCACCTGAAGCCCAACGTTGGAGGCCGGGACAACCGCATGGTCAACCAGGCGCGCCTTGCCTGGATCAACAAGAACCTGACCTGGAACAACCGGACGGTGCTGGACACGATGTACCGCTCGGCCGGCATTGCCTACCGCTTCAAGAACCTGGCTTACCGGATGTACTGCGCCCACTGGGGCCGCGCGCATGTGGAAAGCCGCAGCTCTATGGGGCGCTTCAACCCGTTCTCCATCAAGACCGGCATGAAGTTCGTGAAGCCCAAGCCTGCGCCGGCACTGGACGCCGGCCTGCAGTTCTTCGCTGGGCACTTCAAGGCGTCACCGCGCGACATTGTGGCAGTTCAGGAAGAGCTGGAGTCGAAAACGGGCGGCGAGCGGGCGTTCTACGAGCGCCGCCTGCGCGAGTTCTACTACAAGTGGTCAAGTGTGGAGAAGTCGGGCGACAAGCGCGACCTCGGCATGACCCGGGTGAACGAGCTGCCAATCGAGTACGTCCTCAAGCAGATCATGCAGCTGGTTTTCAGCGCCACCGTCTACTGGGTTTGGCACGCGGTAGACAAGGGGCCGCTGCCCAAGCGCATGCCACTGCTTGCTTTTGATGAGCAGGGGCCAAACGAGCCGTTGGCGCGCGATTGGGCTGCAATGGCGGCCGCAGAAGAGGTTTCCGAATGAGGGGCATTACTCCATACCAGCTTGAAGTGCTGCGCCACGTTGCTGCAGCTCCCGACGATGCTCTGCTTGATTTCGACCAGCTGCTGGAAAAGCTGTCCTGGCAGCCGACAAAAGAGGCGGCCCAGTTCACCATCCGGGCAGCAGTCGCCAAAAAGCTGATCGCTAAAACGGAAAGGCTCATTTTCCGGCGTGGTCGGAAGAGGGTTTGCTACGAAGTGGCGTCGGAAGGAGTTCTTGTTCTCGACCCAAGAAAGGCAACTCCAGTCACTTCCGGGGCTGTTGAAGCGCCGCTTGAAGTGGAAAAGGTAGTTAGCGATTTCGTAAGCAGCGCCTTAGTCGATCCGGGGCAAGATTTGACTTATGCAGCCGAGATGGACGAAACTATAGCACTGGTAGAGCTGGAAATTGAATAATTTTCACCACTCCCGGGTGTTCCAGTGGAAAGTTAGCGATTTTGCTCTAACTTGTTGATTGGTAAGGGAAAAATTGGGAGTTAGCGATTTTGGGTGTTTCCCCTATATAAGCAACTTTCAAGAAACCAATACCAATGTTATTAGTTAAAGCAAATTATTAAGTTTTCACAAACTTATATAAGAATAAGAAGAAAATGAATAAGTCAGTGCTTAGTGATTCCCGGGCGGAAACGCTCTATAATCCTGCCATCGAGAGTCATCTCCCTGGCGGGCACTGTTCCCGCCCTTTTTTTGCCTGGAGCTTCGCATGAGCGCAGAAGCACCCGCGGCAAAGAAGCCTCCGGTGGGTGGCCGCAAGAGCGGCGCAAAGAGCCTCACCATCCCAGAGAAAGCCGAAGCGATCGCCCTGTGGCGGGCTGGCGCTGTCACGCTGGATGACCTGGCTAAGAAATTCAAGAAGCGCCCAGAGACCTTTTCCCGCTTGTTTGCCCGCATGGGCATCGAGAAGGGCAGTGGCGCAGCTGCAGCGGTCAAGAAAGCTGAAGAAGCGATTGCCGCGAAGGTAGCGACAGAAGCAGAAGAGACCCTCAAGCGCATCGCGCAGGTCAAGGACTCCCACTTCAAGATGAGCCAGGCCCTGGCGGTCATGGCTTTCAGGGAGCTGCAGCAGGCAAAGGCTGCAGGGCTTGACGTGGGTACCCTGAAGGACGCCATGGCGGTCTACAAGCTCGCCTCAGACGTGGTGGGCAACTCCCGCAAGGAACTGTGGTCTGTGCTCAACGTGGAGAAGCACGAAGCATCTGGCGACATGGACGATTTGCCCGAACTGACCGTGCGTGAGCTGAGCCAGTCGGAAATTGACGAGCTGCGCGCAACCCCGGATGACGACGGTATGGATGCCGGGGCCACCATGATCGACCTTGACGACGAGGACATTGCCTGATGGTTGTGAAACCACCGGCAGCGCCACTCATGGTGCCCACAGTGGGTGCCTCGCTTGTCGCAGAAGCCGTCGATGAAATCCGGGAAGCGTTTCACGTTCCCCGCAACACCCTGTTCCTGCACCCCAAGCAGATGGAGGTCTACGCCTCCACATGCCGCTTCAAGGTGGTTGTGGCCGGGCGCCGGTGGGGGAAGTGCCTCCACACTGGCTCGATGATCGAAATGGCCGACGGAACCCGTCGCGCAATTGAGAACATCGCCCCGGGGGACGTTGTTCTGACCGTCAATGAGGACTCTTACAAGCTGCAGCCGCGCAAGGTTTTGGCTGTCGAGTCCAACGGCGTGAAAGAAACGGTCGTGGTGAAAACTGCAAGCCGAACCTTGCGCTCGACACCACACCACCCAATTCTCGCCAACAACACCTGGATCAACGCGGGTGAACTGAAGAAGGGCGACCTGATCGCGGTGCCAAGACAGCTTGCCTTCGGCACGGCCGAGTTGCCCGAGCACGAACTGGACATGCTGGCCATCTGGTTGGCAGAAGGCTCCGACTACACGATCAGCAACAAGACGCCCGCCATTGTCGAGCTGCTGCACAGGCATGGCGAAACAATGGGCGTGAAGCCCGCGGCGGCCGATGGTCTCAATTGGCGCTTCTTCACGGGTGACCGCACTGGTGGCGCTCAAGCGGGTGCGAAAAACCCGCTTCGCAAGCTGCTGGAGAAGCATGGCGTTTGGGGGCTGAACAGCAAGACCAAGGTCATCCCGGACGTGGTGTTTGGCCTGCGTGAAGGCCAAATCTCCCGTTTTCTCAATCTGTTCTTTGCGACGGACGGTTCGATCTCGCGCCGCAGCAAGAACACTTGGTCGCTGGAGATTGGGCTGGCGAACGAGAAAATGGTTCGCCAGCTTGCCAGCCTCCTGCACAAGTTCGGCATTCGCCCCGCCGTTCGCCACAAGGTGCATGCTGCGCGCTCCACGCGCACGGGCTTGAACTTTGAAAGCTGGGCGCTGGTGGCTTCGAAAAGCACCGACATTCTGACTTTCGCCACCCGCATTGGCGCGCTGGGCAAGGACGCCGCCGTAAATGCCGCAGCGACCGACGCGCTCAAGAGCGCCGGCACAGTCAATGGTTACTTGCCCATCTCGCACGATGACTTTGTTAGGCACCTGCGGTACGAACCCGAGCAAAAGGGCAAGTACGGCGGGTACAACAATGTGGTCGCTCGCAACCTGCCTTCCGCCCTGCAAGAGGGCCTGAACTCTTGGCGCAAGCAGATCAGCACCCGGGTGTCGGCGACCCGCTACGAGGCGCTGCGCGGCTTCTCTGACGGCTTTTTCGACCCTATCGCAAACGGCGACGTGGCGTGGGAAGAAGTGACCGGGGTGGATCAGGCTGAAAAGGCGATGACGTGGGACTTGTCCGTTGAGGGCAACCATAACTTCATCGCTGAAGGCATGGTGGTGCATAACACCCAGCTGGCCAAGGTCAGCCTGATCAAGTTCGCGCGCAAGAAAAAGCGTCTGGTCTGGTACGTGGCGCCGTCGTACCGTATGGCAAAGCAGATCATGTGGCCCGAGCTGGTGGAGTCCATCCCCCGCGCGTGGGTCAAGAAGTACAACGAAACGATCCTGACGATCACGCTGGTCAACGGCACCAAGATCGAGCTCAAAGGCGCCGACAACCCAGATTCGCTGCGCGGCGTGGGTATCCACTACCTGGTGATGGACGAGGTGCAGGACATTGACCCTGAAGCCTGGACGAAGGTGCTGCGACCAACGCTCGCATCCACCGGTGGCCATGCCCTTTTCATCGGCACGCCCAAGGCATACAACTTCCTGCACCAGCTGTGGACGCTGGGCCAGAAGGAAGAGGCGCGCGCCTGGGCGTCTTGGCAGTTCCCCACGATCACATCGCCGTTCATCCCGCTGGAAGAAATCGAAGCTGCCCGGGAGGACATGGACGAGAAGAGCTTCAAGCAGGAGTTTGAGGCGTGCCACCTTCCCGATACCAAGGTGCTGTTGTGGGGCGGCAAAACGAAGCGTATTTGCGACATACAGCCGCAGGACACCGTTGTTCACCTCGGCTCCGATGGGAATCTCTACCCCTGCCCCGTCCTTCGGGTTGGAGCAACCGGCGTTAAACAGGTGGTTGACGTGACAATTGAAACCGGGGAGGTCATCTCGGCTTCAAATCACCACAAGTTCAAGGTTCATGCACATGGATAGTTCGCAAAAGGTATTTCTTGACGAGGCTCAATGGCTTGAGTTTCACCCCACATTTCCAGCACCAGTAACGGGTGACGAAAAGCTGGCTGCCCTCGTTGGGTACATGGTGGGCGACGGCACCATCGCCACCAGATCAACGACGTACACGAAAAAGTCGGGCGCGGCGTCTGTTTATGCGCCGCGCATGACCGGCGCCTTTTACAGCAACGACATGGGGGACCTGACGGAGGTTCAGGCTGCATTGCACAGTCTGGGCATGGCCGCCAACGCATCGGTCACCAAAAAGAAGGCCAGCGCCGAGCATCTTGAAGATGGGTGGCAAATTCAAGTTGGAAATGCCGACTGCGAAACGCTCGTAGCGTCTGGCGTCCCCTGCGGCAAAAAGACGGAACAGACATTCTCGGTGCCCGGGTGGATCATGGATGGGGACGATTCAACCAAGCGCGCTTTTCTGGCAGCTTTGTTCGGTGCAGAGGCGACGACACCCGTCAAAACCAAGGGCGGGGTTCGCACCATGCGACCGATCGTGATGACCATGCACAAGGTTCACCCAACGCCTGCGGGCGAGTTCTTCATTCAATTGCAGCAATTGCTGCAGGGGTTGGGGGTCCAAGCCTCGGTTACAGAGCAGACCCAGGAGCGCTACGGCAAGACCTTCATTGGCACATCGGTTCGCATCAGCGGTCTGGACAACACGATAGCCTTTCTGGAAAACATCGGGTTCATGTTTTGCCGCAAAAAGGCACTGGAGGGCTGGAAATGGCTCAAGTACCTCAAGGCATACCGATTTGCCGCGGAGAAGCGTCGAGCCACCGCCATACGCATGCAGGCAGAAGGGTGCAGCTTTGAAGCGATCGGAAAGGCCATCGGTGGGCTTTCAAGGGGCGCTGCGCACCGATTGCTGCGCGATATAGCTGCAGGCAAGGGCAACACTGCAGGTCACGGGTTCCCCGAGTTTGCGGACTGGATGAAAGAGCGCTGGATAGAGGATCTGGGACTTCTGCGGCTCAAGACGACAAGCATCGTCCGACGCGAAGAGCCGCGCGAGGTCTGGAACATGCTCGTGGGTAGCCATGACCACAGTTACCTCTTGGCGTCAGGCGCAAACAACTTCAACTCGTTTGAGACCATGAGTGGGCGCGTGTACCACGCCTTTGACCGCAAGGTGCATGCCAAGCGAGAGTTGGCGTTCGACCCTACGCTGCCCATCTGGATCGGGCAAGACTTCAACATCGACCCCATGAGCAGTGTCGTGTTCCAGAAGCAGCGCAACGGCGAGCTGTGGGCGATCGACGAAATCGTGCTGCCCAGCTCCAACACCTACGAGCTGTGCGACGAGCTGGAACGCCGGTACTGGCGCTACCTCGACCAGATCACGATCTACCCTGACCCCGCGGGCGCCTACCGTGGCCACCAGCGCGGGGAGTCCGACCTGGACATTTTCCGCGAGCGCGGCTTCAGGCGCCAGAAGTACCGTAGGAAGCACCCGCCCGTTGCCGATCGCGTCAACGCAGTCAACCGGCTGCTGATGAGTGCCAACGGCAGCATCAAGCTCTATGTTGACCCGCGCTGCAAGCACTTCATCAACGCCCTGGAGCAGACGCTGTACGTGCCCGGCAGCCGGGAAGTGGACAAGAAGGCAGGTGTGGAGCACGCGGCTGATGCTGGCGGCTACTGCATCGAGTTCGAGTTCCCAACCCGCAAGATTGAAATTCTTGGCGTGTCCCTGTAACTTGCAAATAAGTCAGCACTGACTTATGATCCGCAACGCAATTCCTATAAGAACATGAAAGACCGCAACGCAGAACTCATTAAGCGCCGCCACCCTCGGTACGAGGCGAAGCTGGCGCATTGGGACTTTTTGGAGTCCACCTATGAGGGTGGGCGCGAGTGGTTCGGTGACAACATCTTCAAGTACGTCAAGGAAGGCGACGAAGAATTCGCAGCGCGCGTGAAGCGCGCCTACCGCTTCAACCACACCAAGCAGGTGGTTGACCTGGTGGACAAGCACCTGTTCAAGATTCCCGTTGCGCGCCGCTACGACGACGCCCCGGACTGCGTGAAGGAATTCTGGGCCAACTCCACATTGTCTGGTCTGGACATTGACACATTCATGCGCCGCGTATCGAACGCGACCAGTCGCTACGGCCGCGTATGGGTGGTGGTGGACTCAACCCGCACCGCTATGGAAAGCGTTGACGGTGTGCTCTCGGTGGAAGACGAAAAGGAGGCCGGTGGCCGCCCCTACGCCTACATCGTGCGCCCCCAGGACATGCTGGACATGAGCTACAGCGAAACTGGAGCGCTGCGCTGGTGCCTGATCCGCGAAATCGGCCGCGACGACGAAGACCCCATGGATTCCAGCGGCGATCCAGTGATCCGCTACCGCCTCTGGACTACGGACGGCTGGTACCTCTTTGAAGAGCGCACCCCCACAGCCCGCTCTGGCCGCCCGGGGCGCGCGAAGGTAGAGCTGATCGACGCTGACAACCACAGCCTCGGCATGGTTCCGGTTGTGCAGGCAGACCACACGTTCAGCGAAGAGCCTTATGAGAGCGCCGGCCTGATCGACGACATTGCGTACCTCGACCGCGCGAACGCCAACTACCTGTCCAACCTGGATGCCATCATTCAGGACCAGACCTTCAGCCAGCTGACGATGCCTGCGCAGGGCGTCATGCCCGGCGACGACACGCACGGGAAGCTGCTGGAGATGGGCACCAAGCGCATCTTCACCTACAACGGCGAAGCTGGCCAGAAGCCAGAGTACATCAGTCCTGACCCGCGCCAGGCTTCGATGATCCTCTCCGCGATTGGCAAGATCGTCAACGAAATCTACCACTCGGTCGGCTTGTCTGCAGAGCGCACCAAAGACGACAACGGGGGCGGTGTAGACAACAGCTCTGGCATTGCCAAGGCGTATGACTTTGAGCGGGTCAACAGCTTGTTGACCGCAAAGGCTTCTGCGTTGCAGATCGTTGAAGAGCGCATCACGCGCCTGGTGTGCGAATGGGAAGGTGTTGAGGACGAGCTCGACGACGAAATCCGCTTGGCTATCTACCCTGAAAAGTTCGACACCCGCGGCCTCTATGACGAATTTGAAATTGCCGCTCGCCTGAGCCTGTTGTCCGCTCCTGATGAAGTGCGGCGGGCCCAGATGGCAATGCTGATCGAAAAGATGTTCCCTGCGCAGTCGGAAGAGCAGCGCGAGGAACTTGAGCGTGCCCTGAAGGAGTGGCCGCCAGAACCCATTCCAGCTGAAGGCGCGCTTCCCGGCACTGCCAAGGCTGGCGACAAGAGCAAGTCAGGCGGCCCCATTGAGGCCGCAGGGCAGCAAAAGACGGCCAAGGAATTGACCGCCTGATCCACCGCCTGCCGAGAGACTGGCGGGCACAACCACAACTTCGGCCGAGTGACTGGCCTGGAAAGAAAGAACGATGAATCGCATCCAACGACTGATGAAACTGCACAAACTGCTGGACAAGGCAGGTGAGGGCGGCTCGGACACTGGCGGCACAGGCACTACGCCTGGCGCTGAAGGTGGCACCGAGGCTTCCGCATCGCCCAAGGAAGGCGGCGAAGGCGGCGAAAAGTCTGGTGACGACGGCAAGGGTACCGAGTCGGGCGACGCGGGCAAGGCGGGCATGTCGGATTCCGACGCCAAGTTGCTCAAGGAGCTGATGGCTCAAAAGAACCGCGCAAAGGAACTGGCCGCTGAGCTGGAAGGTGCCAAAAAGCGCCTGTCCGACTTTGACGGCGTGGACCCCGCAAAGGCGCGCAAGCTGCTTGCTGATGAAGAAGAGGCCGCCCGCAAGGCTGCCGAAGCCCGTGGCGAATACGACCGTCTGCTTGCACAGATGGGCGAGCGTCACCAGGCTGAACAAGCCGCCCTCAATGGCCGCTTGAGCGAAGCCCAGACCACAGTGTCCGCACTGCAGAAGGAAATCGCCGAGTTGACCGTGGGCAGTGCGTTCTCCGGCTCGGCATTCGTGAACAGCGACCTCACTTTGACAGCAACGAAGGCGCGCGTGATCTACGGATCGCACTTTGAATACAAGGATGGCAAGGTCGTGGGCTACGACAAGCCTGCAGGTGCAAGTGACCGCACCATGCTGGTGAGCTCCACAGGCGAAGCTCTGTCCTTTGACGAAGCCCTGCGTGCGCTGGTTGAAAAAGACCCAGATCGCGACCGCCTCCTGCGTGGCAAAGCCAAGGCAGGTGCAGGTAGCGCCACCGTGACCAAGGGTGCGAAGGCAGCTACCGAGTTGGCTGAAAAATCCGCTGAGTCCAAGCTGACAGGTGCAGCGAAGATCGCCGCTGGTTTGAAGAAACTTGCAAAGACTGCCTGACGTAAATAAAATCCGGTAAGTCAGCACTGACTTACCACAACAACAAGAAAAACAGGAGTCATCTATGCCATTGCTTCGTGCCGAAGCCGAAAAACTGTCCCAGAACCAAGTGGTTCAGGGCATCATCGAAGAAATCATCACGGTCAACGAGATGTATAGCCTGCTGCCTTTCACCAAGGTGGACGGCAAGGCTTACCTCTACAAGCGTGAAAACACGCTGCCCACCGTGGACTTCATCGACCCATCCGAAGATGTGCCCGAAAACGCCGGCACGTTCACGGAAGTCGTGACCAAGCTGCGCATCCTGATCGGTGACGTGGACGTGGACAAGTTCATGAATGAAACCATGAGCGACACGGAAGACCAGCTGGGCACCCAGATCGCCCTGAAGACCAAGGCCATGGCGCGCAAGTTCCAGGACTCGGTGGTCAACGGCAACAACACCACCAATGCCAAGGAATTCGACGGCCTGAAGGCTCTGACTGTCGCCGGTCAGACCATCCCCGTGGCTGCGAACGGCGGTGCCCTGAGCCTGACTCAGATGGATCAGCTGATCGACGCGGTGCCCAACGGCCCCGACTTCATCATGATGCGCTCCGGCACTCGCCGCGCCTATGTCGCTCAGCTGCGCGCAGCCGCTGGCAACACCGGCGCGATGATCCAGCATCCGAACTTCGACGTGCCCGTCCTGGCGCACAACGGCGTTCCCATCATCGTGAACGACTACCTGCCTGGCAATGAAACCCTGGGCAGCGGCACCAACCTGTGCTCGGTGTACGCCGTGCGCGCCAACGAGCTGGACGGCCTGCATGGTCTGTACGGCGGCGACCAGGCTGGTATCCGCATCGAAGACATTGGCACCGTGCAGAACAAGGACGCCACCCGCACCCGCGTGAAGTGGTACTGCGGCCTGGCCCTGAAGTCCACCAAGTCCGTGGCTCGCCTGTCGGGTGTGACCAACATCTAAGGCGCAATAAGTCAGAGCTGACTTAGTGAAAGGGGGCCTCGTGCCCCCTTTCTTTCTCAAACCACAGGAGAACACAAAACCATGAAGATCAAAATCGTAGAGCCCGGCTGGGAAACGTTCAGCGACCACCTTGGCTTCGTCCTTTTCAAGGACGGCGAATCCGTCGAAGACGTAAGCCCCGCTGAAGCCGCCCGTCTGGCATCCATCGTGCGCATTGAAACGCTGGAGGGTCGCAATCCCTCGCCTGCACAGATGATCCTGGACAACTGGAGCGGCCCCATGATCGTGGCCACCACGGACACAGTTGACGCCAGCAAGACAGCCTCGCTGGCTGCGCCCGTCAAGTCCTGGACTCAGGAAGAGCTGTCCGCTATCGCTGACGAAAAGGGCATCAAGGGTCTGCGCGAAATCGGTGACGACCTCGGTCTGAAGGGCACTGGCATTGCCGACCTGATCGCCAAGATCGTGGAAGCAACGAAGGGCGTGACAGCTGTCGAGTCGGCTCAAGAAACTCCCGCCGCTGAGTAAGGGTAGGGCGCCATGAGCAACCCATTTGAAAGCGCCCGCCCTGCGGGTTTGGACAGTCTGGTGAGCATCACGCTGCTGGACGCATCTGGTGCGAGCATGGCGCCCGCCTCAATCGACTGGCGCCTGGTTGATGAAGCTGACGAGCAGCTTCTGGATTGGGCCCCGGCTCCTTTTGATGTTTTGACTCCGCCTGCAGCGGTTTCGATCACAGTTCCCGCGTCTGCCAACTTGCTGGCATTGGGCCAGGCGTATGGCATGCGGACCGTCGAGCTGCGTGTAACCACCTCGATCGGCGCAGTCACCGTTCTAACCTCAACCTACGCGCTTGAAGCTGCAAGCAAGCTGGTTGCAATAGTGAACAGTTACGGCACCCACAAGCAGCTGATGATTGCTGCGCAGTATGCGCCACAAACCGAAGTGATGCACCTCACGGGGGCGAGCGAAGAGGACAGCGTGCGTGCCCTTCTGGGTGCGTTCGCAGCCATTGAGCAGCTGCCCCTGATGGTGGTGTCAAACAAGGGGCAGGAGTTGGGCTGGCTTCGCGACATGGACGCGGCAACCCGTGCAGTGAAGATCGAGTCTGAGATGCGCCAGGCATTGATGCGGGCGCAGATTACGGAGGCGTCGGCAGCCTTGGGCATGCCGGGGGACGAAATCACCCAGGCGCGTTTGCGAGGCATGGTCTCCATGACCGTGGGCGAGTCGAGTCAGTATTTTGGCAACGCACGGCCCCTGGAGCTCTCCGTTTCCCGCGCGACGACGCGAACCCTTGGGCGCTATCTGCGCCGCAGCGTGAGGGTGGGCCGGGCATGATCTACCCAACGCTGCCGGTGAAGGTGTGGACCATCTCTGGCCACGACATGCACGCCCAGCCGATCCTGGTCGCCATGCCTGACGAAAAGGTCTGCCCCGTGCGGCTTTCTTTCAAGGTCGAGCGCACCACAGTGCGAACGGACGCGGCGGCATCCAAGAGTCACGCATTTGACCAAACCGCTCAGGTGGTCATTCTGGCCACGCCAAAGACGAAGATCGTCAAGGATTCCCGGCTGGAGATACTTGGCAACGTGCTGCGCGCCACAGTGGTACACCCGCGCTTCACCGTGGGTGGCAAGCTCGATCACTACGAAATCCACTGCGAGGCATGGGTGCTCTGATGGGCCTGGAGACCACCTTCAACCCAGCGATCTTTGAGGCGCGCTTGAACCAAAAGGGCGAGCGCGCCATCAAGGGCATGAGCGACCGCATGCGCAGGACGGCCATTCGCATTCGAGACCTGGCGCGCGAATACGCGCCTGTGAAGTCGGGCCTGCTTGAGAGAAGCATCGACTACATCACCCTGCGGGACGCTCGCAATCGGAACTCTTACATCATCTACATCGACCTTGACGCCATGCGGACAGGCAAGCGCCAGGGCCGCCTTGGTGACTACGCCTGGATCATGCACAGCCAGCTGCGCCCATACGGCAACAAGGGAAAGCCCTACCGCCTGGGCCCCGGCTCGATCGCAAAGGCAGCCGGTGGCCGCAAGGTGGGCGGACGCTTTCTAACCCGGGCCGTCAAGGAGGCTACGAAGAACCTGCGTTCCGAGATGGTGGGCGAGGTGCGCAAGGTCATGGGCGGCAGTAGCGTTGGCGTGTCTTACCGCCGCGATAACCAAGTGAGCTACGAAGAATGAAACTGAACGAAGTTGCCATGTACCTGCAGGCCCAGGGTCTCGGAACCGTGGGCCAGAATATCTTCGTGCTGGAGATGCCCTTGTCATGCAACGCGGGCATCCTGCTCATGGATACCTACTCAGGCAGCCGCATTGACCATGAGTTGCCTGGCTGGCGCGACACCGGCTTTCGGCTGGTGATTCGCCACCCGAACTACCAAGCAGGCGAGGCGCTGGCTGAGCAGGCATCTGCAGCCCTGACGCTGCAGCGCGACGTGCAGATGGGCTCCATCCTGGTGCGCCGGATGCTGCCCTACAACGACCCCAAACCCTACAGGCGCTCTGAGGCGGGTGTCTGGGAGTTTGAAACCGACGTGGAGACAACGTACATCCGAAGTTGACTCGGATTGACACGCCTCATAAAATAAGTCAGCTCTGACTTATCCACAAGACAACAAAAAGAACAAGAGGAAAGAGAAATGGCATCTGATACCAAGAACGTCAAGCTGGGCGTTTGCAAGATTTTCTTCGACGGCGAGGACCTGGGCTACACCAAGGGCGGCGTTGAAGTGACAGTGACCACTGAAACCTTCAAGGTGGAAGTGGACCAGTTCGGCAAAACACCCATCAAGGAATACATCATGGGTCGCCAGATCAGCGTGAAGGCGCCCCTGGCTGAAACCACCATCCAGAACATGGCTGCGCTGATGCCCGGCGCGACTATCTCTGGCGCTCCTGGTGCCGAAGTGCTGAGCGTGACCACGGGTACCGGCGCCGACTTGTTGGAGCTGGCCAAGCCACTGCGCCTGCACCCCGTGTCGCTGCCTGACGCCGACAAGAGCGAAGACTTCGTGATCTACCGCGCAGCAACGCCCGGTGCTCTGAACTTCGCCTACAAGCTGGACGCCGAGCGCATCTTCAATGCCGACTTCATGGGCTACCCAGACCCCGCGACCGGCAAGCTGTTCGCCATCGGTGACACTGACGACACTCCATAAGTCAACACTGACGTAACCAAGCCAGGCTCAACGAGCCTGGCTTTTCCATAACCGTAACCTCCCCAGAAAGTACGAAAAATGAAAGTCCTCAACCTCGACGGATTTGCCCAAGTCAAGCGCCAATTGACCCTCAAGGGCGTGAACCACGACGTGCTGGAAACCAGCGTGCAGCAGTTCATCGACAACCTGGCCGCTGCCGAAGCGCTGGAAGCAAAGGGCGAGAAGACCCCCGAGACCCTGTCCCAGCAAGTCAAGGCGTCTGTGGACGCGATTTTGGAATCCGTCCCCACCATTGACCGCGCAGACCTGGTGGCGCTGCCCATCGAAGCGCTGAGCGCAATCATGAAGTTCATTCGCGGCGAGCTGGACCCCGATGTGGTCGGCGGCCAGACTGGTGATCAGTCTGGGGGCGAACCCGCAAAAAAGGACTGATCGAGGGCATTGATTTCGGGTACCTCGTCTGCCGCGCAATGCGCACATACGGGATGGGGTACCGCGAAGTCATGTCCATGCCGATGCGGGCCTTCTGGATCGTGTCGGGCTTCGTTGACCGGCTCATGTCGGATGAAGCAAAGCTGCACCTGGAAGTCGCCGCGTCAGCGCAGAACGGGGAAGCAGCAGGGCAACTGATGGAACGGCTCAACACCGTAGCGCCCGAACCCGTGACCCTTTCCGGCTATGCGCTGGCCCAGCGCACCGCAGTGAGGGACGAGTCAGGATTCCAAACGCTCAAGGCAATGGCGGGATAGCAAAAGAAGAATAAAAAGAGAGAGTCCAATGAGCGACGAAGAAATTGTCGTCAAGCTGAGCCTTGACGACCGCGGCTACAAAGTGGCGGTCGTCAGCGCCGGCAGCGTGATGAAGGAGTTCAAGCGGTCGCTCGACTCCACCGCCACCTCGATCAAGAAGGTTGAGGAACACCAGTTTTCTCTGGGTCGCAAGTTCCACAATCTGGTCATGACCATGGGCGCCTTGCGCTTCGTGGCCATGGACATTAACGATATTTTCCTGCGCTTGCCCATGGCCATCCTGAAGACGGCCGGGGAGCTGGAGCGCATGCAGGTTCTGATGAAGGGCCTGTCCAAGGAGCTGACCGATGCTGGTCGCGCAGCCGAGGGCTTGCGCGACTTCCAGTTCGTGACGAACATGGCCAAGAACGCGCCTTTTGAAATTGGCGCGCTCTCAGACTCTTTTGTGAAGCTGAAGGTGGCGGGGATTGACCCCACCAACGGCTCGATGAAGGCGCTGGTTGATTCTGTTGCCCGGTTCGGCGGCACCGGCGAATCACTCAAGCGCGCCTCAGTCGCTATTCAGCAGATGGCCGGCAAGGGGGTCGTGAGCATGGAAGAGCTGCGCCAGCAGCTCGGGGAAGCAGTTCCAACCGCGATGCGCGACATGGCTGACGGCATGGGCGTTTCGATGCAGGAGCTGGCGAAGATTGTTCAGACAGGTACGCTTTCTGCAGGTCCGGCAATCGCCAAGATGCTCCTGCAGATGAAGATCAACAACGAGGGCGCGGCTGCCGAGATGATGAATACGTGGGTGGGCACCACCGCGCGGTTCAAGACAGAGATGCAGCTGGCGGCCAAGTCTATCGCTGACGCCGGATTTGCCGAAGAGGCGAAGAAGGTGGTTCGCGAGCTGACTGAGGCGCTTCAAAGTCCAGAATTCGCAAGGTTTGGAGCTGACTCAGGCAAGGCGCTTGGTGACCTTGTGCGCGGCTTGACTGATGTGACGAAAATGCTGATCTCCTACCGTGGGGAGATTGAGCTTTTGGTGAAGGCGTGGCTTGTCTACAAGGGCCTGAATCTTGTCGCTGGTGTCGCTGAATTCTTGAAGGGGCAGGGGCAAAAGGCTATCGCGCTTCGGGACGAGGTTGTCAGGATCGCGGAAGTCTCCCGGATCAAGCGCGCAGAAAACCTGCGCATGGCGGCGAGCGAGGCCCAGCGTACACAGCAGGAGCTTGCTGAGCACACTCGGCGCTCCGCGATGCTCAAGGCAGAACTTGCAGAGGTGCAAGCTCACAATGCCGCCGTGATTGCGGCAGACGCGCGCATGCGTGCTCAGCTGGCGGTACAGGGCGGCGTAACCATCCCGGGCCTGTCCCGCATTCGTTCTCGCGAGCGAGGCGCGGAAGAGATTGCAGGACTCGCGCAGCAAAACTCCATGATGATTGCCCGCGAGAGGGAGCTTGCGCGTGAAATCGCAACAACCAGCGCGGCAATGCAGGCGTCCAAGGTGGTTGCTGCTGAAAAAGCAACGACACTTTTTGCGCTGGCAAACGCCAGCCGCATGAGCGGCGTCGCCGCTACCGGCGCCGCCGTCGCCATGAAGGGCCTCGGCGCCGCAATGAGCTTTCTGGGCGGCCCGATTGGTGTCTTGATTACTGCCGTAATGGGTCTGGTCTGGTGGTGGGATCGTGTTGGCGCAGCGGCAGAAGAGGCAAAGGCGCGCCACGACCGAGCGATGAAGGGCATTGGTGACAGCAAGGATTTGGTAAAAAATACGGAAGACCTTGCAAGCGCGAGAAAGAAGCTGGCAGACGCAGAGAAGGCACTGTCTGATGGTGAAAAGTACCGTTCTGGCCAAACCGCATCCCCCTGGAGGGTTTCCCAGAATAAGAAGATTTCAGACGCCCAGAGGAAGGCGGTAGATGATGCGCGGGCTGAGGTGGAACAAGCCCAGAAGCGGGTGTCCGAGAATCGCCGCAGCGTTATTGAACAGGATGGCCGCGAAACCGCGGATACCATCGACCGCTCCGTGCAGCGAGTTGTTACCAAACTGTCGGAAGCCACTCAGCTCGAAATTGCCGCAATTACCAAGCGACAAACGGCCGCCCTTGAAAAAGAAAAAGAGGGCAGCAAGGAGTGGGTTCGGGTCAACAACAGTGCCAACAAGGAAAAGCAAGACGCGATGCTGCGTGGCATGCGTCAGCGTATCGCCGCCCTGAATGCCGCCGCCCTGAAGAGCGAGCAGATCGCGATGGGCTCCGCGGAAGATAGTGCCATTCGCGCGGGTGCGCTTCAGGCTGCCGATCGTTCGCGCAAGATGGCCAAGAACCTGCAGGACGAGCTGGACGCGAATGTAAAGACGCTCGGTACAAAGGACCAGTATAAGGACAAGAAAGACCCAAGTGCCTCCAAGAGTCTTGGGGACAAGGACAGCCCCTTCGCCCGGCTGATTGAGGGGATTGCCCAGCGGCGCGCACAGCTTGAAGCGGAGCTTGAGGGCTTCGATGACACTGGCGGCAAGTCGGACAAGGCTGCTGGCGTGATGGCGAAGATCCTCAAGCAGTGGGAGCAAAACGAATTCAAGGACCCCAAAACGGGAAAGAATCCAAACCTGGACCAGATTTCCGACGCGATCGGCGCGGCAGGTCAGGTCGAGCGCGACCTGGAAGGCGAACTGAAGAAGCGCCAAGAGCTGGCGCAGAAGGCAAAGAGCTTCGCAGACTTCGTGAATGGCATGGAGCCCGAGTACCGTGACGCCGTCGAGGTTCTGCAAGACCCGCTGGGCAAGACCAAGATGGGCCGCTCTGAGAAGCAGGTGTCAAAGATGCTCGGCGGTATGACCCAGGAAGAGCTGCAGGCTGCCGCGCAGCGCATGGGCACCACTGTCGAGCGAGTCAAGGCGGAGCTGATCAATAAGGCCCGGACCATTGATTCGGTCAGCTTCTTCCAGAACATCGAGCAGGAAACCAAGCAGATCAACGAGAGCCTGGTTGACGACTCCCGAATGGCCGCCGTCAAGCGCATGGCCGCCGACAACGAGCGGCACGGGCAGGAAATGCGCAACCTCTACGAGAAGCGGCAAGCCAGCGGCGAGGCGACTGGTGAAGAGCTTCTACAGCTGCAGCGCATCATTGAGGCAAACGTAGAGGCAAGAGCGGCGAAGCTGGCCAACGCGGCGAAGTCCCCACTTGAGAAGCTGAGCGTGGAGTGGAAAAACACGACTCGAAATCTGGAAGAGGCGACTACACGCTGGGCAGAATCAGCCGCTGATGCCTTTGTAAACATGGCAATGACGGGCAAGCTGAACTTCCGTGACATGGCGATCTCGATTCTTGCGGACTTGGCAAAAATCCAGATCAAGGCGGCAATGTCGCCATTCCTGAACGTGGCGGGCAGCTTCATTTCCGGGTTGTTTGGAGGCGCAACCGGGGGCGGCGCTGGTGTCAACTACAGCATAGCACCCCCATCAGGAAGTGGGCTTGGTTTGAAGTTTGCCGACGGCGGCATCATGACCGAGTTTGGCTCTCTTCCGTTGAAGAAGTACGCAAACGGAGGGATTGCAAGAAGTCCGCAGCTTGCCATGTTCGGTGAGGGCAAGACACCGGAAGCCTACGTGCCCCTGCCTGACGGCCGCACCATCCCCGTGACGCTGAAGGGCGGCGCGCAGCAGGCAACTGCAGTCGAGTCCAACAACGTGCAGATCAACATCACGGTGAACAACGATGGTAGCTCCACGTCGGACGCATCGGGCGGCGCGGCGGAACTCTACAAGCGCATGGGCGAGCGGATCAAGTTGGTGGTTCGGGAAGAGCTGATGAACGAATCCCGACCAGGCGGCGTCCTTTACAGGTAAGTCAGTGCTGACTTAAAATCCGGGGCTTACAACCCCGGATTTTCATGACCGCCACATTCACATGGTTCCCAGACGCCAGCGTTGAGCTTGAAATCGAGCCGCGCGTACAGACTGCCAAGTTTGGCGACGGCTATGAGCAACGAACCCAGGTGGGCCTGAACCCCATCCTGGAGCAGTGGAGCTTGTCCTTCACTGGCGTCCCTGTAGAAATCAACGCGATGGATGCTTTCTTGCGCGAGCAGGGAGGTGTCCATTCGTTCATCTGGAAGAACCCCAACGAGATCGAGGCGCGCTTCATCTGCCGCAAATGGAAGATCAAGCGTGAGCGCGGGGTGAAGGTCGGCCTGACATGCGTTTTTGAGCAGGTTCCAGAATGAGCATCACCGCAGACATTCAATCGCTGACGCCCGGGGCGCTGGTCGAGCTTTTTGAGCTGCAGATCGGTGCCGAACTGGTGCGCTTTCACGCTGGTACCAATTCCCTGGTGCAGCCCGTGGTGTGGGCTGGCAATACCTACACACCACTGCCAGTGCAGGCGGAGGGGTTTGACCTGTCTACGGGCGGGAAGATGCCCCGCCCAAAGCTGCGCATCGCCAACATTGATGGCGTGGTGTCCCAGACGCTGCTGGGTGCCGACATTGCAGGCTCCAAGGTCACCCGCCGCCGCACGATGGTGCGGTACCTGGACGCGGTGAACTTCCCAGGCGGGGTGAACCCCGACGCAGACCCCACGGCTGAAATGACGCCCGATGTGTTCTACATCGACCGCAAGACCGCCGAAACCAAGGCCGTGGTCGAGTTTGAGCTGGCCAGCAGCATGGACGTTGCTGGCGTGAAGCTGCCAAAGCGCCAGATCATCCAGAACAGCTGCCCCTGGCGGTACAGGGGTGGCGAGTGCGGCTACGCAGGCCCGCCCGTTGCCACGGTGCTTGACGCCCCCACCAGCGACCCCGTGAAGGATCAGTGCGGCAAACGCCTGAGTTCCTGCAAGCTGCGGTTCGGCGAAACCGCAGTTCTCCCATATGGCGGGTTCCCAGCTGCAGGGCTGGTTCGCACATGACGCAGTTGAACAAGACAGTCATTGCCGCGGCAGAAAAACATGCGCGTGCCGAGTTCCCACGCGAAGCATGCGGCCTGGTGGTGGTCAAGCGCGGACGGCGCGTGTATGTGCCCTGCGCGAACTCAGCCAGGACGCCAGAAGACCACTTCTCTATCGCCCCGGAAGAGTTCGCGGCGGCAGAAGAGCAGGGCGAGGTGGTTGGAGTCTTTCACTCGCACCCCAACGCCAGTGCCGATCCGAGCACTTCCGACCTGCAGGCATGCAACGCATCAGGCGTAGCGTGGCACATCCTGGCCCTGCCGTCAGGCTCCTGGAACACGATCACGCCCAAAACAACCAGCATGCCCCTGTACGGGCGCGAGTTCAGCCACGGCAGCTGCGACTGCTATGGCTTCGTGCGTGACTGGTACGCACAGGAGCTCGGCATCGAGCTTGACGAATTTCAGCGTGAAGACGAGTGGTGGCGCAAGGGCCAGAACCTGTACCTGGACAACTTCGCTTCGCAGGGCATGTATGTGGTCACTGACGGATCGCTGCAGGTTGGGGACATTTTGCTCATGCAGGTGCTCTCCAACGTGCCCAACCACGCTGCCATTTACCTCGGCGACGACGTGATAGGTCATCACCTCTACGGACGGCTCAGCGGTCGCGACGTTTACGGCGGCTACTACAAGAAACACACAACGCACGTCCTGCGCCGAAAGAAATGAACCAGTTACGCACCATCCACCTGCACGGCCGCCTGGGCAAGAAGTACGGCAAAACCCACCAGCTGGCGGTAAGCACGCCAGCTGAAGCCATTCGCGCGATCAATGCGAACTACCCAGGCTTTGCCGACGAGATTCTTGAGCTTGGTCGCAAGGGGTACGCCTACCGCGTACTGCATGGCAAGCGCACAAACATTGGTCTGAGCTGCCCGGAAGAGCTGAATGACCCCGCCTCGGGCGACATTCGCATCATCCCGGAAGTGATGGGCGCGAAGAAGGGCGGCATGGGCCAGCTGATTCTTGGCATCGCCATGATCGCCACCGTGTACTTCACAGGCGGCGCAACAGCTGGCATGTGGGCAACCGAAATAGCCGGAACTGCGATTGGCAAGATCGTGATGAATGTTGGCCTTTCCCTCGCTCTGGGCGGGGTGGTTCAGATGCTGTCGCCAACAGCAAAAGCCAGTGCCGCAGACGAAGACAAGAGCAACCCATCCTACATCTTCAACGGCGCCGTGAACACGATGGCTCAGGGCCATCCCGTACCTGTCGGCTACGGGGAAATGATCGTTGGATCAGCGGTAATCTCCGCAGGTGTAGATGTGGACCAGGTCCCCATCCCCGTGGACCCTGCTGACACTGGCCCAACCTGGACGAACCCCGCCACGGGCAATGTGGAAGCCTATCCACCACCAACACTGGTATGGGACTCCAACCTCAACAACTGGACGCTCCCAGACGGTGAGCCGCTGGTCTACGACACCAGCATGGCGCACAGCGGCGGCGGAGTCTGGACGGAAACGCGCACCAACTACCGCACAGGGGATGGTCGCGCCCCAGCCCTCACGCCCTCTCCAAACCGCTGGGACATTCCAGCGCCCACTGTTTTTGCGAAAGCAATCAAGGTGGGTGGAACCTGGCTTTGGTTTATCCGCAACGGCACCGTGCAGATCGCCTTCTCTGAGGGCGACTTGCGCTGGTACGTTGCCACGGGTTCTTCGTCAGAGCCAGGTGGCGGCGATGGTGACGGTTCATCAGGTGGCGGCGATGACGGCGGCGGAACAAGCGCAGGCGATGGTAACGCCGGTGACGGCGGCACGGGCGGTGGTGACGGCAGCGGTAGCGACGGCGGTAGCGCAAGCGCCTGACGACGACAAGAAAAGAACAAGAAGATGGAACGAATCACACAAATCCACGGCAGCAAAAAGGGTTCATCGTCGCGCGGCGCAGTCGAGGCAAGCGACACGCTGCGCTCCAAGGCATACGCCCGGGTGCTTGACGCGATCAGTGAGGGGGAGATTGAGGGTCTGGTTAATGGCCCCAAGTCCATCTACCTGAACAACACTCCGCTGCAGGGCGCGGACGGCACGTTCAACTTCGATGTGAAAGTGGACTTGCGCCACGGTAGCCAAGGCCAGCCTCACATCGAGGGCTTCCCTAGCGTGGAAAACGAGGTCCAGGTAGCTGTCGAGGTCAAAAAGGACACCCCCGTGGTGCGAACTGTCACCAATGGCAACGTAGATGCCATCCGTGTGAAGGTTCTCATTCCACAGCTGAGCAGCCAGGACAAGAAAACCGGCGACCTCAACGGCTCTTCGGTCAGCATCGCGGTGGAAATCCAGTCTACAGGCGGCCAGTGGACCCGCGTGGTTGAAGACGAAATCAGCGGCAAAACCATGTCCCGGTATGAGCGCAGCTACCGTGTGGAGCTGACCGGCACAGCCCCGTGGAACGTCCGAATTGTGCGCCTGACCGATGACAGCAAGGACTCCGCGGTCGCAAACAAGACGATCTTTTCCTCGATCACGGAAATCATCGACACCAAGCTGAGCTACCCCAACACGGCGCTGGTGGGCATTCGGGTTGATGCAAGCCAGTTTGACAGCATCCCAACGCGCAGCTACCACATGCGCCTGCTGCGCGTGCAGGTTCCCAGCAACTATGACCCCGTGGCGCGCACCTACGCGGGAGCGTGGGACGGAACATTCAAGATTGCGTGGACGAACAACCCCGCATGGTGCTTCTACGACTTGGTGACCTCCGAACGCTACGGTCTTGGGCAGCATGTCCTGCCGAACAGCGTTGACAAGTGGACGCTCTACTCGATAGGCAAATACTGCGACGAGCTGGTCCCGGACGGCAAGGGCGGCACCGAGCCGCGCTTTGCGCTGAACGTGTACCTGCAGACCCGGGAAGAGGCATACAAGCTACTCACGGACATGGCGGGCGCGTTTAGGGGCATGCTCTACTGGAGCGGCGGCTCGATTGTCATGACGCAGGACGCCCCTGGCGATGCCAGCTACCTCTTCACCAACTCCAATGTGATCGAGGGGGAGTTTTCCTATTCGGGGTCTTCCGTCAAGGCGCGGCACACCGTTGCGCTGGTGACCTGGAACGACCTGACCGACATGGGCCGCCAGAAGGTCGAGTACGTCGAGGACGCTGCAGGTGTGGCCCAGTTTGGCGTTATCAGCACCGAAGTGGTCGCGTTCGGGTGCACCAGCCAGGCGCAGGCGCACCGTCTGGGCCGCTGGATTCTTCTGTCAGAGCTGACTGAAACCGAAACGGTCACCTTCTCCACAGGCATGGAAGGCGTCGCGGTTGCGCCAGGTCGCGTCATCAAGGTGCGCGACAACTACCGCTACGGCAAGCGCCTGGGAGGCCGTGTGGTTGAGTCCACCACCAGCAAGATCACGCTGGATTCGGAGGTCACGCTGGCCATCGACGACAACGTGGTCTACGTCATCGCTCCGGACGGCAAGACGCACACCTCCAAGGTCACGGGTGGCGGCAACGTGCTCTCCCTCAGCACCCCCATGGAGCAGCCCGCGGTGCGCGGCGCCACTTGGGTGCTGAGCGTTCCTGGCCAGGCCGCGCCGCGCGACTACCGCGTGGTTTCGGTCACCGAGAAGGAAGCGGGCATTTACGATGTGACAGCGCTGGAGCACAACGCCGAAAAGTACCAGCTGGTGGACGATGTAACCAACCTCGGCTCGTCTGGAGGCGGTAACGAAGCGGGCGGCGGTGGTGTAGTGAACGCCCCGCGCCCTCCCGCAGCGCCGTCTGACCTCAAGGTCACCGTGGTGGGCTACCTGGACGGCGTGGTGCAGAAGTACAAGCTGTTGGCGTCCTGGGCGTCGGCGGGCGCAGACACGGCCTACTGGGAAGTGGAGCAGCGTCACGAAAGCTCCAACCCCGTGATGTTCCAGAACGTCGCCTACTCGTCGCTGGAGATTCCAGACGCCAAACCTGGCTATCACACGATCCGGGTTCGCGCGGTGCACCCCAGGGGCATTCGCTCGGGTTGGGCATCTGCCACGCCCGTCTATGTTGGCAAGAAGATCACTGATGTGACTGGCGCTTTTGACAGCGCCAGCGCAAAGTCGATCTTCCTGGCCGTCAAGATCAATTGGGTCTTCCGCGCGGAGGCGCTGGCGGCTGGCTCCATCAACGTGGTCGAAATCTGGGCGAACAAGAACGCCACAGCAGATGGGACACCAGCCACCGATCCGGTCATGATCGGCAGGGTGGGTGGTCAGGGCACCGAGTTTGTGCATGCCGACCTACTCCCGGGCGTCAAGTACACCTACCGGCTGCGCGCGATCGACCAGGCTGGCAACAAGGGGGATTTCTACCCGCCAGAAGGTATGGTCAGCGAGGCCGCGTCTGACATTGGCGAAATCATCGACCGCCTTGATGATTCGTTCCGTGGGTCTCAGTTCTACCGCGATCTGACCAGTCAGATTGAAGAAATCGACATTACTGGACTGGATGAAGTTCGTGACTTGCTCGGCGGCGTAGGCGACATGAGTGACCGCATCGACCGCCTGCGCCGTGATCAAGAGCGCAATGGCGAGCTGCTTTTGCGTTCGGTGGTGGTTGACGAAGAGGTGAGAAGCGAGACTCGGGAAGCCTTTGCTCAGGCGCTCGATGTGGTGCGCATTGTTGAGGACGGCCTCGCACTTGAGGTTTCTCGGCGTCAAGTCTTGGAAGCGGTTGTTGGCGACACCTCCGCTCTGATTGCGTCCGAGCAGATTGCTCGCGCCAATGGAGATGAGGCAATCGCGAACCAGCTGGAGGTGCTGCAGGCACAAGTTGAAAACGACAAGGCCCAGACGAATGCGCTGATCTTGAGCGAACAGACAGCGCGAGCCACGGCTGATGGGGCGCTTGCGCGCGACTTCAATAACTTGGCTGCTCGCTTCAACAATTTCAATGGCCAATCGGGACAAACGGTGGAAGCAACCATCGCGGCAGACCGCCAGGCGCGCGTGACCGGCGACCAGGCGCTGGCCACTTCCGTGAGCGGCCTGACCGCCCGGTTCGACAACTACAACGCATCAGGAAAGCCATCCGGCTCTTTTGAGGCGGTTATTGCGTCCGAGTCCCAGGCCCGTGCCAATGGCGACAGCGCCAATGCCCAGCTGATCAACCAAGTGACGGCGCGCATGAACAATGCGGGCGGCACCGGTGTGACGCTTGAGCAATCGTTTACAGCCCAGGCAAGCGCCATCAATGGGCTGCGGGCACAGTATTCGATCAAGATCGACAACAACGGCCACGTATCGGGGTTCGGGCTCTCGTCTGAGCCTGTGAATGGAACACCCGTCAGTACCTTCGCGGTTGCGGCAGACCGATTCATGATCGCAAGCCCCGCAACGGGCGGAGTGGTGCCTTTCCAGGTGTACTCAAGCGCCACCTATGTGAACGGCGCCTATGTCCCGGCCGGGGTGTATATCAAGGACGCATTCATCAGAAACGCGATGGTCAACTCCATCCACATCGCAGGAAACGCGGTTTCTGTTGCGCTGTGGTCGCGCGGACAGGGTTCCGCAGCTGTTGGCTTCACCGTGCCTGATGGCGAAACCTGGGAGGCGTTCAACATAGCTTCATTTGACGGCGGCTCTATATACAGCGGGAACAACAATACCAACATTGGTGGGCAGGTCATGTATTCCCTGACCAATGCCAACTCAATCTTGCTGCCACGGGTGATCTCCGGTTATGACAGCTACGGTTGGGGCGAAACAGGCTCCTTCGCGCCTCGGTTTGTGGAAATGCCAGTAACTCGCGCCAGCGTGACTGCCCACGGTGCCGGCTATCACGTTATCAATGCCGCCTGCGCACTGGATGTGGACTATGGTTATATCAGCAACTGGCCAGGGTTCGTCACCCTGACCGTCTTTGTGAGGAAACGATGAAATTTGCAATGCAATCCTTCACCATGGTGGATCAGCACGGGAAGGTGCTGTACTTTGGTGTTTCTGAAACCGTGCCCGAGATTCCCGACGCGCTCGCGGTGGTCGGCCAGCTACCGCCCGGAGATGAGCACTACTGGGACAGGGAGACTGAGGCGTGGGTGAAAATCCCCCCTTCGCCCAGTCCCGGTCACACATTCGACTGGCCAACGAAAACGTGGGTAGACCCCCGCACGCTGGAGCAGGCAAAAGAGCAAAAGCGGCAAGAAATCAACCGACTCAGCGCAGCCGCAATGCGCGCTCAGTTTGAATTTGGCGGCAAGGCTATTGACTGCGACAGCATCAGCCGCTCCTACATTGACGCGATCAATGGAGAAGTGAACGCAAGTGGGCAAATGCCCCCCAATTGGACTGGCGCATGGAAGACGGCAGACAACAGCTGGCTGCCAATCCCGGACGTTTCAACATGGCGCGCCTTTTACTCCGCCATGGTCAACAGGGGTTTGGAAAACTTCGCCCACGCTCAGCGCCTCAAGGCTGATCTTGAAGCCGCGTCCACGGTTGAGCAGGTGGATTCGATTTCGTGGTGATTGCAACTAAGTCAGCACTGACATAAAATCGCCGACAAACTACAAGAAGAACCCAATGAGTTGGTACAAGACAGGACAAATTGCCGTCACGAATGGATCGCGCGTCATTGTGGGCGTTGGAACAAACTTCACCCGCTTTGTCGAAGTTGGAGAGGCGCTGCTGGGGCCAGACGGCAAGCATTATGAAATTGCGACCGTCTTGTCGGCAACAGAGCTTCGGCTTGTCGGTAACTATACGGGCGAGACAGCCTCTGCGCAGAACTACGCTATCATGCCCGTGCAGAGCTACGTCCGCGACCTGGCTTACAAAGCTGCTGATTTGATTGACGCGCACAGGGCAGTGCCCGCGGAGGCGCTGTCATACGCAGAATCAGCAGAGCGGAGCGCAGCAGAGGCTCAAGCCGCCAAGATTGGGCTCCAAGAAGCCCGGGACGCGTCGGCAGCCTCAGCGACACAGGCGGCGATTTCGGCGTCGGAGGCCGCAGGCGCCGTAGCTCAGGTGGAAGACTCCGCCAGCCGCGCGGGGGCGAGCGCCAGCCAGGCGCTCAGTAGTGCTCAGTCCGCATCTGCAAGCAAGGCAGACGCAGAAGCGGCAGCCGTGTCGGCCCAAAACCGAGCTGCAGCCGCAGCTGGAAGCGCATCGTCGTCCGCAAGTAGTGCGTCCGAGTCGGCAATAAGTGCGGCGAAATCTGCAGCCAGCGCTACCGAAGCGGCAAATAGCGCAGCGGCAGCTGCGGTATCCAGTGCGCAAGCGCTGACGCGCGCAAATGCGGCCGGGGTCAGCGCCTCGGAATCTGAGCAGGCAAGCCTGGCGGCGAATGCAGCAAAAACCTCCGCCCAAGACTTTGCGAACGCGGCTGCCGAATCGGCATCCAGCTCTTCTGCCGCGGCAGTGTTTGCTGAGGGGCTTTCGGTTCAAGCAAACCAAAGCGCATCCAGTGCGGCTGCGAGCGCGCTGCTTGCGCAAAATGCCAAATCTTCCGCACAGGCTGAAGCCGCACTTGCCCAGGCAGCCAAAACAGACGCACAGACGGCTTCAAACTCCGCGTCCGCCAACGCGGTCAATGCAGCGGCGAGCGCAGATGCGGCATCTCAGAGCGAACTGGCAAGTGGCATGTCGGAAATTGCAGCAGCGGCGTCTGAGGCCGCCGCGCATTCTGCAAAAGTCGCGGCCGAGCTTGCAAATGCGGCGGCGGCATCTTCCGCTGCCGAATCCGCAAGTTCCGCGTCTGCTGCTCGCGCGAGCAAGGAAGAGACAGCTGCGACCGCCAGCGTCGTCACCGAGGCCCGGGACGCCGCATTGGTGCATACAGCGACCGCGAAGGCTTGGGCTGACAAGCTCGACGGTGAAGTGGAGCCCGGCAAGTATTCAGCACGCTACTGGGCCGAAATCATCGCGGGCGCAGCCACGGGCGGGGTCGTTTACATGGGGACCTGGAGCGCTGCAGGCGGGGCATTCCCAAGCGACCCCTCTCGCGGCCACCTCTACAAGGTGTCCGTCGCTGGCGAAATTAACGGGGTGAATTACTCGGTCAAGGACATGATCATCTTTAACGGCGAGTCGTGGGACAAGATCGACTCGACCGATGAAGTGACCAGCGTTGCAGGCAGGGTGGGCGCGGTGCTGCTGACCAAGGCAGATGTTGGCCTTGAGAATGTTGACAACACTGCTGACCTTGCAAAGCCAGTCAGCGCCCCTCAACAGGCAGCTCTGAATCAGAAACAGGACACGCTCGTCAGCGGAGAGTCGATCAAGCGCCTCAATGGCGAGAGTCTGCTGGGCTCCGGCGATGTGACGATTTCCAAGTCCAGCCTTGGTCTTGGAAATGTGGACAACACCTCGGACGCGGACAAGCCCGTCAGTACGGCACAACGGGAAGCTCTGGATCGCAAACAAGACACTCTGGTGAGTGGCGAAAACATCAAGACCATCAACGGCATGAGCATGCTCGGCGGTGGCGACATTGTTATCACCAACGGTGACGAGCTGGCCGTTCCAAGGCTCAACTCGCTGCTGGTTTACTACGGCTACCCCATTGCTTACAAGGGAATCTGGAATGCCGATGCGATTGTTGCGGAAATTTCGGCAAGCCATGATTACTGGATCGTTGGGCATACCTATCAAGACCCAGCGCACGAAGAGTACGCAAGTACCGTTGCCATCATGCGCGGTGTACGGGCAGCAGGGGTAAAGCTGTATGGGTACATTCCCCTTGGCGTCAACAGCTACAACTACACAGTTGCGCAAATTGAAGCCATCACCGACCAGTGGATGGCTATCGGGGTCGATGGCATTTTTATTGACGAGTACGGTTTCGACTACGGTAACACCCGGCAGCGCCAGGTCGATGTGGTGAATATGATCCACACCAAGGGTTTGCCAATCTGCGCGAATGCCTGGGTGATGGAAGAGTTCGTTACCGACTCGCTCGCAGAGACAGGCTGGCCTTCGGACGATTGGAGGTACGTTCGCTGGCAAGAGTGGAACCCCACCAATATCCCATCGCCCGCGCAGCAAGGTGACAGCTACCTGTTTGAGAACTTCTGCTACGACCACCTTGGCCCAACGGCCGTTTGGGACACGCAAGAACGCGCAGAAGGGGCCAGGGCTCTTGCCTTGCAGAACGATGTGAGCGTATGGGGTGTGGCAGTGTTTGCCGAAACCACTCCCGGGACGCTCGACACTGCCAAGCTGGGCAACCTGGCAACCATGCCTGCAGCGGGCGAGTACATCAGTGCGAATGCCTACCTCTACGACATTAACGTGGTGGGCAGCGGTGGATTCAGCTTTGGCTCCAACGGCACACCACTGTGGGCGCCACTGCGCCAACTGCCTGAAAGCGCCCAGCTTCCAGCCAGCCCCGCAGAGAACAACTACACCGACAAGACAGGCGTTCGCTTCTTCGGACCAGTTCGTGTGAAGGTGACCAACACCGCGACGATTCAGGCAGTGGAAGTCACTGATGCGACACCCCTCCGCCTGGGTGAGGCATCTGACGGCCCTGGCTCAGGGCTTGACGCAGACCTGCTTGATGGAAAACATCTGTCAGATTTATTGACAAAGATGCCAGTTAATATTTCTGGCGCTACGACAGATTTTAATTCGCTCACTTTGTCTGGCTTGTATAACCTTTATAACACTAGAAGCTCAACGGGCGCACCGCCGATTGACTACGGTGTTATGTTTGTAATCGGAAGCAATCGAGCAGGGTCAACATTCGCTGCTCAAATTGCAATCGATAAGGCCACTGGAGATACTTACACGAGAGGCCAGAATGATACTTCGACAGCTTGGTCTGCATGGCAAAAGGGGTGGAATTCAAATAATGACGGTGCAGGATCTGGACTTGATGCAGATTTACTGGATGGGCAGCACGGCAGCTTCTACCAAAACGCTAGTAACTTGACCACAGGCACAGTTCCAGAGCCGCGACTGCCTGCACTTCCCATCAGCAAAATCACCGATTTGCAATCAGCGCTCGACGGCAAGGCTGCCTCGTCGCACACCCACGCCATTGCGAACGTGACGGGTCTCCAATCCGCTCTGGACGGGAAAGCGGCTGCTTATCACGGCCATACCATTGCCGACACCTCGGGTTTGCAGGCTGCGCTTGACGGCAAGGCGGCAGCGTCACACACACACGCCTACCTTCCGCTCACTGGCGGTGCATTGTCGGGGGCGGCGATATTCAATGGCCCCGGCAACGGCAACGGCGTGGCACCGGGCAACGGCGACGGATGCACCGATAAAGTCAACAACCTCAAGCTCACATCCTGGTTCGGCATTGGCTTCGGCCCCTCCATCACGGGGCAACCTGTCCCCAACGGGGAGTATTCCCACTGGTTCAACGTGCGGGATGGCAGCATGGGAATGCGCGGCGGCCTCTTTGCCTGGGGCAACGTGACGGCCTTTTCGGACGTGCGCCTCAAAACGGATTTGACCAAGATCGCTGGTGCCCTTGGCAAGGTGTGTGCCCTCAACGGCTACACCTACGTCCGCAAGGATACAGGGGAGCGTCAGACCGGCGTGGTCGCCCAGGAGGTTCAGAAGGTACTTCCCGAAGCCGTCATCGACAACGGTGAACACCTCGCCGTGGCATACGGGAACATGGTCGGACTCCTGATCGAAGCCATCAAGGAACTCAAGACCGAGGTGGATCAACTGAAAGGAAAGTAATGGCAATCAAAACCTCGGGTTCGTTGTCCTTCGCGGACATTAGAAGCGAGTTCGGGGGGGCTACACCAGCCTCCCTCGGGAGTTACTACCGAGGGGGGTCTCTGGTGCCGAACGGCCCAGCCGAGAACAACAACATCCCCACTAGCGGAGCCATCAGCCTCTCCAGCTTCTACGGGGCGTCCAACGTCTTCAACGCCACCTTCACAGGCAACTTCGTCATCATGGACTTGAGGGTGGAGTTGATCAACCGTGGGTGGAACCAATCGGCCCCGGTTCGTGCGTACTTCGCTCCCGGAACCATCGTTCGCAGTTACTCGCCAGATTTCGCCGCACTGAACATTAGTGGCTCGTTCCCTAACGGGATCAAAGTCGTCATCGACAGTGCAACCATTGTCGGTTGCGGAGGCTTCGGCGGTAATGGTGCTGGCTTCGATGCTTACGGAAACAACATGGCTGGAACAGCCGGGGGGCGTGGTGGGCCAGCCATCTGGTGTGGCACCAGCGTATCCATCGAGAACCTTGGTTGGATTCTTGGTGGTGGCGGTGGTGGGGGTGGAGGCGCTGCTACCTACGTGGGCGTTTACAACGCTAAGGACTACACCACCTACTACCTGTCCGGTGGTGGTGGAGGCGGTGGTATGGACTGGATTCAGTCCTCGTACGGGACTTCCGGTACTTCTCCTAGCGGCCACCGTGGCGGTAATGGTGGATACGGAAACAGCTCGAACCCCGGCTCAGGCGGCCAGGGGGGTCTTTACAGCGGCTTCCGGGCCGGTAGCGGAGGCAACGGAGGCTCCTGGGGAGCGCCGGGAGTTGCTGGTGGAGACACAAGCGGGACTGGAGCGGCGGTTCCCCGTACTTCTGGCGGCGCAGGCGGTTCAGCCCTCCTTGGTAACCGCCACATCACATGGATTTCTTACGGAACCCGATTGGGTGCAATCGAATGGTAAACATTAACTACTCTTATGAAATCGTGTTTGTTGACGCACCTTCCAAGTGCATGGTCGTCAAGTACACAACAGAGGGCTTTCCGCCCATGCAAATCAGCACACGCCTTCCCTACGAGGGGGAGGACGTTGAGGCGGTGATCCGCCATTACGCCCCGGTGAACCTGTGGGCACTGAGCAAGGTCCCGGTGGTGGCTCCCGAGCTAGGCACCAAGGGTGAGGTCAAGGCACCTGAACCACCTCCTGTCACCTTGGAATCTGCCAAGGCCGACAAGAAGGCCCAGATCGCTGAATGGCGGTGGCAGCGTGAGGTGGGTGGGGTCAACGTGGGAGGCACCAAGATTCGCACAGACCGCGAGTCCCAGGCGCAGATCACCAGTACCCTCACCAGCCTGGAGCAGGGTCTCCTGACCAGCGTTGACTTCAAGGCCCAGGACGGCTCCTGGATCACCCTGACCCTCGATGAGGTGAAGGCGGTGGCCCGTGCTGTAGCCCAGCACGTTCAACAGTCGTTCACCATCGAGCGCCAACTGGTGGAAATGGTGGACGCCGCCGAGACCATCGAGGAAGTCCAGGCGATCAACCCCGAAGTCGTTTACGTGGTGTGACCATGTATCAGTTCAAGCGTCACACCTTGGACTGGTTGAACGTCTTCGTGGCGAAGGCCAAGAAGGGGGACACGCATCTGAAGATGTTTGCGTCCCCTGTCTCGCCGCTCAAGCAGCCCACGCTGAACATCTACGCCGAGGGTGAGTTCTCGCTCACCGTTGGCGGCTTCCGGCAGCACCTGCAAGCTGGCGAGTCCAACCTCAACCTGTCCATCAAAGAAATCCCATCAGGCGTCCTGGTGGTGGAGCGCGTCTTGTCTGAAGAGGCACTTCGCTTCTGCGTCTCCCCCGTCCATCCAGAGATCTCCTGGAAAGCCACAGCACGGCACCTGCAAGCCGGGGAAGTGGTGGAGGCCAAGGA
>OFDN01000216.1_pt1 | contig 55051 bp, 38 predicted proteins | sample 1520971 | NCBI WGS metagenome assembly OFDN01 (sample SAMEA94257418, study PRJEB24077) | hot springs metagenome | biome: Aquatic biome; feature: Geographical feature; material: Water | place: India | collected 2012-06-12 | depth 5 m | reverse complement strand
TCGCTGCGCTCGGAAGTGGGCTCGACGGAGTCTCGCCCCACCGAGTCCAACACCTTGGGCAACTCCAGCACCACCTTGTCCGTGCCCTTCGCCCCGGTGCCGTCGTAGAGCGAGGGCATGAGGTTGCGGCCCATGACGCCGAAGACGGGCGGGAACACGTAGAAGATGCCGATCAGGATCATCACCCACATGGTGGTGCGCTTGGCGGCGACGCCGTCGGGGTTGGTGTAGAAACGCACGAGGATGTGCGGCAGCCCGGCCGTGCCGCAGACCAGCGCAATGATGAGCGAGTAGGTGTAGAGCAGCGCGTAGGGCTTGGCCTGTTCGGAATCCAGCTTCGCCGCCTTGGCCGCCTTGGTGGTCAGCGGGCCGAAGGGGTTGAGCCACGTCTCGTCCTTTGGCGCCTTGGCCGGCAACGGAAGCCGGGATTGGACGCTTGGGGTAGTGGCCAAAGTGGCTGCCATCGCGGGTGGCAGGGCCAGGATCTGGGATCCGGCTGGCTGGAGGAACACCCCGCGGTTGGTCAGAAAACTGGTGTATTGGCTGACGACTCCGGACCAGTTCGTCTCGCGGATCGTCATGGGGCCCAGCATGCGGGGAAGGTCCAGGTTGGTGTGGGCGACGACCGTTTTGCCGCTGAACCGCGCATACTCGATCAGCACGGAAGCGAGTTTGGCGTCGCTCACCATGTAGTAGGGCACGCCGTTGCCGAACAGGGCCTTGGCGCGGTCCTCCAGACGGTCTGTCAGCGACGGTGCCTCGAAGCGGACCCAGCCATTCACGGATTCCACCGTCATCCGGGTGCTGAGGCTGATCAGGTTCGTGGTCAGCGGGCCGGAGGGGTTGAGCCAGGCCGTGTCCTTCGGAGCCTTGGCCGGCAATGCATGCCGTGGGTTCAAGCTTTCGATTGCGACGAGGCGATAGCTGTCCCTCTTCTCATGCCAATAATTGGTCCAACCAGTCATCAATGGCGGCGAGGTAACATGCTCCAGGCGGAACCCTTTGCGTATTGCTTCAGAGTTCGACCAACTCGCGATTTCCGAACTGGTTCCACGCAGCACCAACAGGCGCTTCGAGTCCAAGGGCACCAACCCGTAGCCTGCGGCGGTAAGTTCATTAAGGAAGAACGCAGCCAACTCGGTGCGATTGACGTTGGTCGATTTCACCGAGTTTGTAAGCCGCGCGCGTATCAGATTGGAAGGGATCAGCAGGGTTTTTCTGGACTGTTCGCCATATCCCTCCGCGATCGCCCACAACGGAGACTCGGGGCCACCCAAGGTAAACGTCCAGCGGGAGTTCTTGTTGAGCGAGTCAGCAAATGGGACCAAGGGGCCAGTTGTGACGCGGCGGGTCTCGAATAGCACAGTTCCATTGGTCAAGTCTGGCCCGGGAAAACCGAGTGATGCGCGAGCCTCGCCGTTTACCGATCCATTCACCTTCACCTGCTTCCCATACCCCCCATACACGCTCATCAGCACGAAGATGGGAACCGAGATGGCGAACATCTTCGCCCAATACTGGAAGGCCTGCACGAGCGTGATGCCCTTCATGCCGCCCAGCGCGACGTTAAGCGTGATGACCGCGCCGACCAGCACCACACCCACCCAATACGGCAGGCCGGGGAAGATGTAGGCCAGGGTCGTGCCCGCGCCCTTCATCTGCGGCATGGTGTAGAAGAAGCCGATGAACAGGACGAAGATCACTGCGATCTTGCGGAACAGCGGCGAGTCGTAGCGGCCCTCGGCAAAATCGGGAATCGTGTAGGCGCCGAAGCGGCGGAGCGGTCCGGCGATGAACAGCAGCAGGAACAGGTAGCCGCAGGCGTAACACACGGGATACCACAGCGCGTCATAGCCGCTGGACATCACCATGCCGGCCACGCCCATGAACGAGGCGGCGGACAGGTATTCGCCGGAGATGGCCGAGGCGTTCCAGCCCACCGAGACGCTGCGCCCGGCGACGAAGAAGTCGGACGCCGACTTGGAGGTCTTGGCCGAGCGGAAGCCCATCCAGATTGTGACCGCGACGGTGACGAGCGAGAAGGCGAGGATCCAAGGATCGAGGGCGGCAAGCATGGCGTGTGAGGTGGAAAGCGGGAAAACAGGCGAGAAAGAAAACAGGCAGTGCGGTCAGGCGGATTTTGGGCGGAGAACCCACTTCTCGGGCTCATTGCCCATCTTGGTAAGTTTGCCGAGGATGCGGTTGTAGAGCCGATGGAGCTCGCGGGCGCGGGTGGCGCTGACGTATTCGCAGTCGAAGGCGTGCTGGAGCCAGACTTGGGTTTCGGCCGCTTCGCCTTCGGCCTCATTGAGCTTGTTGACGAAGACCGCCTCGTATTTGCGCCGGCGCCAGGCTTCGGCGAGTTGGGCGGAAATGCTGCGGGACGAGCGGCGGATTTGGTCGGTCAGCGAGTAGAGTTCTTCCTTGGGAAAGTCCTTCGTCAGTTGAAACACCTCGCGCGAAGCCTGCATGGCGAGCTGATAAACCTCCAACTGCCAGTGATGCTGGATTCGAGCCGGTGAAGCCGTAGCGCTGCGAGTGCCCTCTCTTGTTCTCATGTCTTCCTGCTTTCCCGTTTTCCAAGTTAGCCGGCTTACCTGCCTGCCTGCCTTCCAGATTCTTTCGCTTCCTCAACTTCCGCCTCTTCGAGGGCGATGGACCGGCGGATGAAGAGAAAGGAGATGATCCAGACGAAGGGGAAGAACAGCACGCCGAGCAGCAGCCAGGTGAGCGTGAAGCCGCCGACGCGCGTGGCCATCGCCTCGGGAAAGAAGTAGTTCAGCAGCGGCATCCCAAGCAGCGCGACCAGGAACGCCGCCGCGCACGCAATGGACAGGCGCAACTGGCGGCGCATGAGGCTGTGCAGGAACGATTCGCTGTGGACGTAGTCCGTCGGCTTTGGCTCCGGGGAGTGCATGGGCGAAGGGTGTAGCGGAACGGCTCCGGAACCCCAAGGCCAAAGGCGGTTTCGCGCGGTGCGGCGGTCGCAGCCACACCCGCTGCCGGGGCGCATCTGGTCACTGTTCCCAAGCTCCCTCTCCTCCGCCCAAAGTGGAGGAGAGGGGGAAATCGGGCGGGGACAGTGCCCCGATGCGCCTCGTTGCCGATCAGCGGAGACTTTCGACGTGCATTGGCGGGACCCGGGCTGACACGCTGAAACCATGAACCGGATTGAGCTGGGGCGCATTTGGCTGGGGTTGCTCTTCGTGCTGATGGCCGGCTGCGCGGGCCGGCCGAAGGTGGCCCAGGATGCCGATACGGCCATCCGGTCCGTCCTGGCGGCACAGCAGGCGGCGTGGAACCGGCAGGACCTGGCCGGTTTCATGGCCGGTTACGCCCGCGGCGACCAGACCCGGTTCGCGTCGGGCGGCGACGTAACCCGCGGCTGGCAGACCGTCTTCGACCGTTACGCCCGGCGCTATGGCACGGCCGAGGCGATGGGCCGGCTGAACTTCTCCGCAGTGGAGGTCACCGTGCTGGGCGACGACAGCGCCGTGGCGTTCGGCCGCTGGGAGCTGGAACGGTCGGCCGACCGGCCGTGGGGCCTGTTCACGCTGGTGTTCCGGCGGCTGCCGGAAGGATGGCGGGTGGTGCATGACCACACGTCGTCGGCCTCGCCGTAGGCTGCCGGCGGGGTGGAGGGGCCCCTGCAACCTTCCATTGGCGGAAGCGGCCGCGGTCGCTAGCGTCCGCGCCCATGGATTGGCTTACCAACCCTGATGTTTGGATCAGTCTCGCGACCCTGACGGCGCTCGAGGTGGTGCTGGGCATCGACAACCTCATCTTCATCTCGATCCTCAGCGGCAAGCTGCCGGCGGCGCAGCAGGACCGTGCCCGCAAACTGGGCCTGGCCCTGGCGCTGATCACCCGCATCCTGCTGCTGGCCAGCCTCGCGTGGGTGGTCAAGATGGACAAACCGTTCGTCGAGCGGACCCTGGCGCTTGCGGGGCATGAGGTGAAACTGGCCGTCTCCGGCAAAGACGTGGTGCTGATCGTGGGCGGCCTGTTCCTGCTCTGGAAAAGCGTCCGGGAAATCCATCACAAGCTGGAGGGCGAGGACGGCGGGAAGTCGGCGGCCGTGGCGCCGACGTTCTCCAGCGTGATCCTCCAGATCCTGCTCCTCGACATCGTCTTCTCCCTGGACTCAGTGATCACCGCGGTCGGCATGGTGAAAATGCTCGGCGTCATGATCGCGGCCGTGATCCTCGCCATGATCGTGATGCTGGTCTTTGTGAACCAGATCAGCGGTTTCGTGGACCGGCATCCGACCGTGAAGATGCTGGCGCTGGCCTTCCTGATCCTGATCGGCACCATGCTGGTGGCGGAGGGCTGTCATCAGCACGTCAACAAGGGCTACATCTACTTCGCCATGGTCTTCGCGGTGGCGGTGGAATTCCTCAACATCCGGAGCCGGCGCAAGAGCGAGGCGGTGAAGCTCCATCAGGAATACCGCTGAGACCGCCGGCGGGCCAACCGGGCGTGGGCGGGGAAAATTGTCTCGCGCCCCCGGCATGCTATCCCTTTGCTCCTGCACGATGTTTTTCGGGCGACTTCTTCTCCTGCCATTGCTGGGCGGGTTCCTGCTGTGGGCGGCGGATCCCGCGGCGGATGATCTGCGCGAACAGGCAATTTCGGCCTGGCGCGAGGGCAGGAAGGATCCGGCCAAGAAGGAGGAGGCGGTCGCGCTGATCTCCAAGGCCATCGCGGCCAGCCCGAAAGACTCCCGGCTGTTCCACGTGCGGGCGCAGATGCGCATGCTGCTCCAGGATGGCAAGGGGGCGCTCAACGACCTGGATGAAGCCGTGCGGCTGGATCCCGAGGTCGCCACGCTGCGGCAGGAACGCGCCGCGCTGCTCTTCAAGGCCGGCAAGATCGAAGCCGCCTGTGCGGACTTCGACAAGGCCAACGAACTGGCTCCGGCGCTCGTGCCGCAGAACTGGCAACGAGGCATCGCGCTCTACTACGCCGGCCGCTACGCGGACGGCCGCAGGCAGTTCGAGACCCACAAGTCGGCCAATCCAGAAGACGTCGAGAATGCCGCGTGGCACTATCTCTGTGTCGCCAAAACCGAAGGCGCCGAGGCCGCGCGCAAGCTCCTGATCGAAGTCTCCCGCGATTCCCGCGTGCCCATGGCGGAGATCCAGCGGCTGTTCGCGGGCAAGGGAACCGAAAACGAGGTTTTCGCGGCCGCCAAGGCCGGCGAACCTGCCCCGCCCGAACTCAAGGAGCGCGAGTTTTACGCCCACCTTTACGTCGGCCTTTTCCATGAGGCCGCCGGCGAATCAGCCAAGGCCAGGGAACACATCCTCAAGGCCGCCAGCCTGGCCGTTCCGGGCAATTACATGGGCGATGTCGCCCGCGTCCACGCCGTGCTGCTGCAACTTCCGAAACCCGAATCCAGTCCGAAACAGCCATGACACCTTCCTCAGACTTTCCCCCCTCCGGCGGCCGCGGTCCGCAACGACGCGGTCCCGGCGGCGGCGGTCGCAATTTTGACCGTCCTGCCCCCCGGGGCTTCGGCCGCGGTCCGGGTGCCGGCCCCGCCCGGGGACCCGGCGGCGGCTTCGGCCAGGGACGCCCCTATTCCGCCCGGCCGCCCTACCAGGGCGAAGGTGGCGGTTACGGTCGCCCTAATTCCGGGGGCGGTCGTGGCTACGGTGATGGCGGCGGTGCGGGCGCGGGCGGTGAAGGCCGGCCGTTTCGTCCGCGGGTGAGTTTCCGTCCGGACGGCTCGCAGAAGGCGTTTGACCAACCCCGGCCGCCGCGCCCAGGCCGTTTGGAACGCGAGGCCATCCGCTCCGGGCAGCGTCCGTTTTATCGGCGTCCAGCCGGCCCCGGCGCCCAAGGTGGCCCGGGTGGGGACGCGGAAGGCTACGGCGGCCAACGCGGCTATGGTTACGGCGGCGGCCCCTCCCGCGGGCCGCAGAGCCGGCCGGATTTCCGCGACCGATCGGCTCCGGCGCCTCGTGGACCCTATCGGCGTCCCGACGATGGCTTTGAGGGCAACGATGACCAGCCTTGGGGTGGTGCGCGGGCACCGCAGGCGCCGCGCGGGGAGCGGCGCGGTTTTCGCGGTCCGGGCGGGCCGCGTCCGGAGCGGTTTGGCGACGGTCCTCGACGGGGCCCGGCGCGCCCGAAACGTTCACCGGCCGGTCCCGCGTTTGAACGGGCGGAGCCGGCGGCGGCGCCCGACACGGAGCGTTCCAACTTGGAACTCGCCGCGATGATCGTCGAGAAGGCCACGGCCCGCATTCCGGCGGACCTGCTGCTGCGGCAGACGCTGGCGCGCCGCAAACGCCTTACCCGCGGCGACAGCGCGTGGATCAGCCGCGCGGTGTTCAGCTTTTACCGGTGGCAAAACTGGTTGCCCACCGACGTGCCGTTGCCCCGGCGGATCCAAGGCGCGCTCGAACTCGCCGACCGGTTTGCCGCCAATCCCGAGGAGGTGGACGCGGGGGAATTGGCCGAGCGGGCGTTGCCGGCGTGGCCGGCGGAGCATCTGGCGGTCACTCCGGCGTGGGTTCGTTCGCTTCAATCCGAGCCGGTGCTCTGGCTTCGGGCCCGCAAGTCGATCGTGGCCGATCTGGCCCGTCAGCTTCCGGGTGCGCAGCCGTCGGGGTTTGGACGTTTTCCGGAAGCCTTCCGTTATCAGGGCGATGAAGACCTGTTCCGCCACGACCTGTTCCAATCCGGTGGCTTTGAAATTCAGGACATCGCCTCGCAGGCCGTGGGCATCCTCTGCGCCCCGACGCCCGAGGAGACCTGGTGGGACGCGTGCGCCGGCGAAGGCGGCAAAACGCTCCACTTGTCCGACCTCATGGATGGCAAGGGGTTGATCTGGGCGACCGACCGTTCCCAGTGGCGCCTCGACCGCCTGAAACTTCGGGCCGGACGCGCCGGGTGCTTCAATTACCGGTCCCGTGCCTGGGACGGCACCGAGAAGCTGCCCACGAACACGCTGTTCGACGGCATCCTCGTGGATGCTCCCTGCTCGGGCGTCGGCACGTGGGGCCGCAATCCGCACTCCCGCTGGACGGTCCAGCCGCAGGATGTGACCGAACTGGCCGCGATCCAGAAGCAGATCGTGCATCACGCCCTCGCGGCGCTGAAACCCGGTGGCCGCCTCATCTACGCGGTGTGCACGCTGACCCGGGCGGAAACATTTGAGGTGGCGGAAGCCATCACGGCCCAGCATCCGGAACTTGAACCGCTCCTGCTGGAGAATCCGTTCAATCCCGCGAAGGTGCCGACCACGGCGCTCACGTTGTGGCCGCAGGAAACCGGCGGCAACGGCATGTTCCTCGCCGGTTGGCGCCGCAAGGCGTGACGGTAGTTGGTGGCGGAGCCGGGAAGGAGACGATGAAACCTTTGGGTGAGGTCATCGCGGCGCTGCGCCGTGAGCTTGAGTCCGGCGTGAGTTCCTCCACGGCTCCGGCCGGACCCACCTGGGATCTGGAGCGGGCCACGGTTCGACTCAACGTAATCCTTCGCGAAGCGTCCGGCGCAGCGGGTGCCGGGGAAATCGAGTGCCTGGTTTCGACCGTTGGCACTAGCCAGCCTCCCGCCGCTGAAGGTGCGGTCGCGTTGGAGGTCACCTTGCGGCGTGCCGGCGCGGCTCCTGAAAACGGGCCGGCCGTTGAAGGGTCGCGTAACACGTTCTCGCCTGCATGCGAATCGAACCGGAAGGACGCCCTGGCGGAGGTCTTCGGTAAGCCGGGTGGGTTCTACAGTCACAACCGCGCCGAGGTGTTTCTCGCGGCGCTCGCCGAACTGAGCGAGGCCGACTTCGAGGCCGTGCAAGCGGCCTTGGGCCGGGGAAGCGCCGAAGGCCTTGCCGGCGAACCGGCACTCGCGTTCGGTCAGATCGCCAACATCCTCCGAAGTGGCCCGGCCGGTTCCGTGGAGCGCGGCGCGAGCCGGTTGCGGACGGCCATGGAAGGGATTTCCCGCGCCGGCTTGGAACAGATTGTCCGGTCCATTTGGAAGAACGAAGGGCTGGCCTCCTCGTAAGCGGGTTGGGCTGTGTCAGTGGCCGCCTTGGCCGCCATCCTGGTCGTGGCAGATTTGGTCAATGACCACGGCGCTCGCGAGAAGCAGGACATCATCCTCGCCGTCCGCGATGTCCACCGCATAGGTGTCGCGGAACGTGAACCACTTCTTCGAGACCGTGGCGACCGTGCGGCCCTGTCGGGAGAACGTGTATTCGTGGTCGAGGAAAGATCCCTGGGCCTCGTAATCGTCCGGTCCCGGGACATCCACGGTGAAGCGGCAGCGGAAGAGGTTGAACAGGTCCTTGCGCACGGTGGCCACATGCCGGCCGTCGCGATGGATCTCATAGGCCTTGCGGAGCGAAACGAACTTCTCGCGGAGAAAACCCAACTCCCTGCCGGAGGCATCCTCGAACACGAGCTTTTCCCGCAGGAGCGTGAAGGCACGCCCGTCCACCCGGTAGACGTCGCGGCCCGAGGCGTCCTGAATCCAGAAATCGTCGCCGAAGGAGAACAGCTTTTCGCGGATGAGATAACGCATGACGGCGACATCCTCCTCCGCACGCGAGCGGCGGCGAGTGGAATTCCGCCGAGGCCTTTCCCGGGGGCTGCCCTCAAAGGCCCGACACCGCCGGTTGGGTTCCGACTGGATTGTGGGCGGGTTGCCCTGCAACCCGTTCGGCTTGCGGGGCAAGCCGCCCACGATTCGATTCGGAGATTCATCCCAAGGTATGTAAACAGTGGCAGTCATTGGTCCGAATCGGGACCGTCTGGCCGGGAAATGCAGGGTGGTTCCCGAAGTGCCTTGCCGGGGCCAAGCTCCGTGCCTACCGTGCGGCCACCTTTATGGAGAATGTCGTCATCATCGGCTCCGGCTGTGCCGGTCTCACTGCGGCCATCTACACGGCGCGAGCCAACCTCAGTCCGCTGCTGCTCACCGGTTCCACCCCGGGCGGCCTGCTGACGACGACCAGCATCGTGGAGAACTTCCCCGGATTTCCCGAGGGCATTGACGGCACAGAGCTAATGATGCGGATGCAGCAGCAGGCGGAGAAATTTGGCGCGAAGGTCCGCTACGGCAGCATCGTCGAGAAGGCCGAGATCACCGGCAGCCCGATCCGGCTGACCGTGGACGGCGAACTGGTGGAGACCAAGACGCTGATCATCGCCAGCGGGGCCGGCCACAAGCATCTGGATGTGCCGGGCGAACATGAGCTGGAGAAGAAAGGCGTCACCTACTGTGCGACCTGCGACGGCGCCTTGCCGATGTTCCGCAACCAACCGCTCGTGGTGGTGGGCGGCGGCGATTCGGCCTGCGAGGAGGCGAATTACCTCACCCGCTTCGCCTCCCAGGTTTATCTGGTGCACCGCCGCGACACGCTGCGGGCCTCGAAGATCATGGCGGACCGCACGCTGGCGAACCCGAAGATCAAGCCGGTCTGGGACAGCGTGGTGACCGAGGTGCTGGACGTTTCGACGGGCAAGGTGACCGGCGTGAAGCTGAAGAATCTCAAGTCCGGCGCGGAAAGCGTGCTGCCGTGTGCCGGTCTCTTTGTGGCCATCGGGCACTACCCCAACAGCCAGCTCTTCCAGGGGCAGCTCGACCTCGACGAGGCCGGATACTTCGTGCTGAAGCGCGGCGCGTCCACCAGCGTGCCCGGCGTGTTCGTCGCCGGCGACTGCGCCGATTCGGTCTATCGGCAGGCCATCACCGCGGCGGGCATGGGCTGCGCCGCCGCCATCGAGGCCGAGCGCTATCTGGCCGGTCTCTGCGGCTGAACTGTCCGGTGCCGAAATCTTCCGTCCAGCGTCCGCAGTCGGCCGGCGTTCGCCCGGTGCGCATCCGCCGCTGGGCGGCGGGCCAGGGCGCGGTGAACGGCCGCGATGAAGTCGCCCGGGAAGAACCGCTGGAGATCCGCGTCGATACCCGGTCGGTCGCGGTCGTGATGCGCACGCCCGGTCACGATGACGAACTGGCGGCGGGCTTTCTGGTCAGCGAAGGACTGCTCCGGTCACGCGACCAGATCGGCGCGCTTCGGCCGCATCCGCGAAACCGCGCCGGCAACGTCATCGATGTGTTCCTGAAGCCGGACGTGTCCGTGGATTTCGCGGCACTGACGCGGCACGTGTTCGCCGCGTCGAGCTGCGGGCTCTGCGGCAAGGCGAGCATCCGGGCGCTGAAGGGCAGGTTCCCGAAGGTTGTTTCCCAAATGGCAATTTCGGCGACGACTCTGCTCGAACTGCCCTACCGGATGGCCGCGGCCCAGGCGGCCTTCAGCCGGACCGGCGGCCTGCACGCGGCGGCCCTGTTCAGCGGGGACGGGGAACTGCTGGCCCTGCGGGAGGACGTGGGACGGCACAACGCGGTGGACAAACTGCTGGGCCGGGCGCTGCTCGACGGGCGGTTGCCGCTTGCCGGGAACGTCTTGGTGGTCAGCGGCCGGACTTCCTTTGAGATCCTGCAAAAGGCGTTGGCCGGTGGGCTTGCGGTCGTGGCGGCGGTGGGCGCTCCGTCGAGTCTGGCCGTGGGGTTCGCCCGCGAAAATGGCCAGACCCTGGTCGGGTTCCTGCGCGACGGACGATTCAACGTCTATGCCGGCGCGGAGCGAATCGCGGGTTGAAGTAGCCGCTCCAGGAAAGATTCGGGAGCGAGCTGATGCGTTGGAAAAATGCGAATTGATGAACTCCTGGTTGCGGGGCAACCCGCCCACAGTTCGAGCCTGCTCGCTTTGGTTCGGCTGACGGCGCGGCCTAGCCATCAAGGACCAAGTTCGACGCTCCGGAAGAACTGTCCGGCGGGCGCGTTGGTCTTCGCACTGAGGTAGAGCAGCGCCCCGCTGGGGTCGGTGATTTCGAGTTCCGCTTCCGCGGTCCATTCCGAGACGGTGGAACCCCGGTCCAGTCGGAAGCGTTGGTCGGGGGCGCCGACGAACAGGAACAGTTGCTCGGTCTCACTCCGGGGATAGTTCGAGAGCTGCACCGGTTCGGGAAACGCGCCGATCTGGGACCGGAGAATCACGCCCTCGACGCCCGCGGTGATCAGTTGTTCGCGCAACGTGGTGGCCGAGTAGAGCGATTTGCCGGTGATGATTGAAGTGTCGCGGGTCCAAGTCGTCCCGTCGGCACTGGTGAGCACCGTGCCCTGGTTGCCCACCACGAACCATTGTCCCGCCACAAACTCGGCGTCATTCAGCCAGTTGGTGACGCCGGTCGTCCGGGCGGTCCAAGTCAAGGCGTCCGGGCTCGTCAGCACCGTCCCGTTCTGACCGACCGCCACGAACTGCCCGTTGGCGTGGCGGACCCGGTAGAGCCAGTTCGTGGTTCCGGAACTTCGGGGAGTCCAAGTGCTGCCGTCTGGCGAAGTCAGAATCGTGCCGCCGTCGCCCACCGCGACAAAGCCGCTGGGATGAGTTTCGAGACCGCTGAGGTAACGGGAGGTGCCCGAGGCACGCGCGGTCCAGTTCGTGCCGTTGGCCGAGGTGGCGAGGAAGCCGCCGGAGCCACCCACGACATAGAGCCCCGGCGCCGCGGCCGCGGCCTGAAGATCCAGGGTGGTCGGGGAAGCGGACGCCTGCCACACGAGGCCGAGCGTGTTGATCCAATTGGTGACCGTGACCGAAGTGATGACCGCGCCGTTGGTAAAGCTGTTCGTCGTGACCAACTGTTCGTAACCGGGCGGGCTGAACAGGATTGCGCCGCCGCTGCCGACGGCGACCAGTCCGCGTTCGCTGCCGGTGACGCCAAAGAACGTTCGATTGGTGGCGGTTGCCGGCACCAGCGAGCTCGCCCAGGTCACCCCGTCGTCGGAGTTCAGGACCGTCGCCCGGTCGCCCACGGCCACGTAGAACTGGTTGGTGGTGCGCCGGGTCGTCCACTCCAGTCCGGCGTAGGAACTCTTCGCGGACGTGTTCGTGCCGTAGGCGGTAGCGGGCGTGAGGTCGAACAGCCAGTTGCGGCTCGGGCTCGGGTAGGTGGACCACGAGATGATGCCCGGAACCAGGCTCGGTTCGCCGTAGGCCAGCAATCCGGCGCGGCCTCCCAGCAGGAACAGTTCGCCGTCCCAGATGGCACTGAGGAAATTCGCAATGGGTGCCGGCGCGGTCAGGCTTGAGGAATTCTGGGCCGTCCAGACGACCGAGTTGCCGACCAGGGTGGCGTGGCGGATTTCCTGGTCGCCGACCACGAGCCGGGAGGCGTTGGAGGCGGCGGCGGCGCCGTTGAGATCGCCGGTGGCACCCGAGGCCTGCTGGCGGACCCACGAAGTTCCGGCCGCGTTGCCGAAGATCACCGTGCCGCTGTCACCGACCACCACGAAGCCGCCGCCAGTCCAGATCACGCGGTTCAGATGCGCGCCGTTGCCGGAAGTGACATTGCGTTTGGTCCAGGTGATTCCGTCAGCGCTGGTGAGCAAGGTGCTGTTTTCGCCCACCACCACGAAGAAGCCCGGCGAGTTCCCGCCCCACGCGGCGCCGCGGAACCATGCCTGCTGGGCAGCCGGCAGGGTCCGAAGGGTCCAGTTGGTGCCTGTGTCACTGGTGTAAAGTGCGGCGTTGTCGCCCACCGCCACGAGCCGGGTGGAGGAAGCGGCGACGCCCTCCAGCCAGTTGGCGGTGCCGAGCGACAAGGTGGCAAACGTGGCGAGGTCGTCGCTCCAGACCACTCGCCCGGATTCGCCCGTGGTCACGAGGCGGTTCCCGAAAAAGGTGGCCGCGCGGAGCTGTTCGCGGAACCCCAGATCGTGCCGGGTCCAGTCCACGGAATCGGCACTGGTGTAGAGCTGCCCGCTGTCGCCGACCTGGACATAACCCGCGTTGGTCTTGAAGGCGAAGTCGTTGACGTTGTTGCCGTGGGGCAGGGGATTGGACCAGCGCCAGGCCGCGCCCGCCGTGGGCGCGACACCCCAGGTCAGGAGGCTCGCCAGTGCGAACAGAAAGCGAATCATGCGGAGGGCGCACGTTAGCTCGCGATTCACCCCGGTAGCAATCGGGGGGATTTTTTGTTTACGCACGCAAACAATGACTCGGCATGCGCCGGCGTGTTCAATCCGCGGCCGAAGCGAGAACATCCCGCGGCAGGCCCAGTGCGAAGGTGGTGCCGCGGTTGCCCGTCGAGACGAGCTCAAGGGTGGCACCCAGTCCGGTGGCGATCTGGCGACTGAGGGCCAGTCCCAGACCGCTGCCACCGGCCTTGGTGGAGGCATGCGGGGAGAAGAGATTGGCGACCACGTGGTCCGGCAGGCCGGGGCCGTTGTCCGCCACGAGAATTCCAGCGCCGGTGGCGGTGGCTTCGACCCGGATGCGCACGGAACCGCCCTGGCCGAGCGCTTGCAGGGCGTTCATCACGAGGTTTTCGACGATCAGCGACACCAGGTCGGCCTCGTGGCTGCGCACGGACGTGTCGCCGGCGACCTCCAACTCAAGCGCGGTTCCCTGGCTCTGCGCCACGGGGCGGAGCCGGCCCAACAACGAGGACAGCGCTTCGCTGACCGGCAGTTCGAAGTCGGCCGTCTCCGAGCGGTTCCGCAATACCCTCAGCACGCCCTCGATCAGCGCCCGCATCCGGCCGGTCGTCTCGGCCACATCGTTCCAGTCTGCAGGATTGCCGTTCTCTGTGCGGCTGCTGACCAACCCGTGCAGGCCGGCGAGGGGGTTCTTCAGACCGTGCACCAGATGCGACGTCACCGCCCCGACCGCCGAAGTCTTGGCGGCGAGGGCCAGTTGGGCGTTCGTCTGCTGGAGTCGCCGGTTGACCTGCTGCAGGCGGCGAAACGCAAGCGCCAGCGCCGTAGCCATCGCGGTGCCGGCGAGCAGAAAGGCGAACAGACCCTGGCGCCACAGGCTGGCGTCGAGCTCGTGGAATTCCTGCGCGAGCCCCGCCCCGTCGAGCAGCAGCCGGACGAAGCCGGCCCGGCCGCCCAACGGATCGTCGAGGAGGAACACCACTTCCAGCAGCGGCGCGTGCTCGGCGGACGGCAGGATCGTTTCTGTCGCCAGTGCCGCCCGGAGATTCAGTTGGGCGAACACCTTGCCGGACTGCGCGGCCGCCAAGGCGGCGGGCGAAAGTTCGGTCTCCGCGGCGGTGGCGGGGATGGCGCCGGTAAAACGGCCACGATGATCGTAGAGGCTGAGCGTCTGCAGGCCCGGAAGTTCCGGCAGCCGGGCCGTGTCCAGCAGCGCCGTGAGCGGGTCCACGACGGTTTCCTCTCCGTCCGCCTTGAGCTGCTGGCGCACGAGCAGGGCGAAGAGATTGCCGTCGCGATGGGCCAGTTGGCTCCGCAGTTCGCCGCGCAGCTCCCGCTGGGTCAGCGCAATTGCGCCGGCCAGCAGCACGAGCGCAAACGCGGTGGCCAGCCACGGCGACCAACGAGAATGGACAAGGGCTTTCACGGCACGGTCCGCCCACCGGGGGCGGGAGCGCCGCAGAGTCTCCGCCAGCCGATGGGGTGTCCAATCCCCAATCGGCCCGGCTTCAGAACTCCCACTCGACTCCGGCCTGGCCGGTGTGCGCGGTAAAGTTGTCCGGGCTGACATTGCCTTGGGAGAATTCGAGTTCGTAGCCGGCGAAGATCCGGAGGTTTTTCCGCAGGGCGAACTCCGCCCGCACTTCGGCCGAAAGATCCTCGCGGACCCGGGTGGCGGACTCGTCGGGCGCGATGAGCTGTTCGTCGTATTCGTAGCGGCTTGCCCGGGCTGTGGCGGAGAATTTCCACCGGTTCGGCGCCCACTGGGCCGTCGCGGCCACGCCGTAGCGGTGGTAGTCGAAGAAGCCCAGGCCGTTGTCGCGCGTCAGGACGCCGAAGCCCCGCAGAGTCGTGCTCCAGACTTTCGCGGCGTCCCAGTTCTGCCGCCAGCGCAGCTCCAGACGGTCGCTTTGGATCCGCGTGTTGGTTCCCGGCAGCAGTTCGCGCGACGGCGTCAGCAGCGGTGAGTCGTCAAACGGCCGCCAGGTGTGCGCCCAACTCAGGGAGAGCGTCGAACCGTGGGCGAGGCGATAGCCGGCCGTGAACTTCGGCACAAATTCCCAGTAGTCATCTAACGGTTCGTCATAGAGCTGTCGGGTCGCGTCGGCTTCGGCCTCCAGCCACCACTGGCCGAAGTCGTAACGCACGGAAGGCCGGAGAGTCAGTCCGTGTCCCGCCGCGCGGCTGATGCCGAGTCCGAGGTCCTCGCTGGAGAGGTCAATGACCTGATTGACGAACACATGCTGGACCGCAGTGCCGACCGACCAGCCGCTGCCCAGGTCGCGCCGCCAGCTGGCCTGGGAGATGAAGAACTGCTCCTTGTCCACCAAGCTGGAGTCGAGGTAACGCCGGTCGTCGGCCGAGAAGTAGAAGTGGAAGGAGTCGGCTCCAGTCGGCAGCCGGAAGAGCAGGAGTTCGGCGCCCAGATTGAGGAAGAAGCTGCCCTCCCGAAAGGCGGCGTTCGCCAACGTGGGATTCGTCTTGTAGCCGACGGAAGGCCGCAGGGTCGTCGAAAGGTCCCACAGCAGGAACGGGCTCGGTTCCGCCATCTGCGTCCCGAACTGAATCGGGCCCGCGAACGCGGCGAGACTGCCGGCCAGCAGCAACGGAACCCGGAGGGACGTCCTCATGGCATCCTTGGCGGTTGAAAAAACCGGCGCCCCGCGGCGGGGCGCCGGTCAGAGATTGCAGCCGGCGTGTTGGTGGGGGAGGTTGGCCGGCCGCACGAAGCTTCAGTTGCCGCCGCGACGGCCTTTGCCCCGGCCTTCGCCCGCGCCGGCATCCACCGGCCGGCTGTCCTGCAGCGTGGCGCGGAGTTCCTTCACGCGTTCGCGGATGTCAGCGCGCAGCTGGGCGGTGTCATCGAGGAACTTCTCGCGGTTGGCCTTGAGCTGTTCCTTGAGGGTTTCCTTCTGCTCGGCGGTCGCGCCCTTCAGCTGCTGGGCGAGTTCCTTCTGCGAGGCGACAAACGTCTGCGCCTGGGTGCGGAACTGGTCCACCAGCTTCTGGAGATCTTCCGGCAGATCGAGCTTGGACGGGATGCCCAGATTCGGGACGTCGGCGAACCGGCCCGGGCGGACATTGTCGCCGCGCTTGCCGCCTTCGGTCGGCCGCTCCGGCCGTTCCGGACGGGTGGGCGTGGTGGAGTCGTCGGCGAAGAGCCGATCCGAGGTGGAGAGCGCCAGCGCGAGAGTCGCGAGGCCGAGGAGTTTCACGAGCTTCATACAGGTGTGTTGTTGATTTTCCATTTCGGCTGCCCCCGCCTGTTTCTGCGGCGGCCGCCGGATGGAACCTGCGTCTGCTGGGAATGTGCCAAGTGGCCCGCCGTCATTTCGGGCCGTTTTCCGGGGCATTTCGCAGTGCCCAGCGGCGATTGCGCCGGGCGAACGGGCCAACCGGGGACTCGATACCATCAGGCTGGGGACGATTCCCCAGCCGGCGGCTCCGGGCGGGCTCCGGGCTTCGAGCTGTCCTTCCAGCCGCCGAGACGGTAGCGGAGATAGTCACGCGAAACGCCCAGTAGCCGGCCGGCACCGGAGACGTTGCCGTCGGTTTGCGCGAGGGCGTGGCGGATCAGCCGCAGAATGGCGTCCTCGATGTTGAAGCCGGTTTCGGGGAACCGGAAATTGGGATTGAACCAGTCATCCACCGGAACCGCGACCGTGACCCCCGTGGCGCCGGTCGCCGGCAGGGCAGCGCCGAGCAGTTGGTCGAAATTCAGTTCGTCGCCATCCTCGAATACCAGGGCGCGCTCCACTTCGTGGGAAAGCTCGCGGACGTTGCCGGGCCAGCCGTAGCCGAGCAGCCGACGGCGGCCGAGATCTGAGATTTTCCGGGCGGGTAGCCGATGACGGCGGCTGAGGCGGCCGATGAGGGCTTCGGCGAGGGCCAGAATGTCGGGGCCCCGTTCCCGCAGGGCCGGCAGGGGGACCCGGAACAGGTCGAGCCGATGGTAGAGGTCTTCCCGGAATTTGCCTTCACGGACCAATTCGCGGAGGTCGCGGTTGGAGGCGGCGACGACCCGGACGTCCACCGGCACGTCGCGGCTGCCGCCGACCCGACGGATGCGCCGGTCCTCCAGCGTCGTCAGCAGCTTGGCCTGCAGGGCGAGGGACAGCGACGGCAGTTCATCCAGGAAGAGTGTGCCGCCATTGGCGGCTTCGAACAGGCCTAGGCGCGAGGTGCGGGCATCGGTGAAGGCGCCGCGTTCGTGGCCGAACAGCTCCGATTCGGCCAATGACTCGGGAATCGAGGCGCAGTTGGCCTCCACCAGCGGGCCCTGGCTCCGCGGGCCGTGAGTGTGAATCCAGCGGGCGATGGTGGTCTTGCCCGTGCCGGTTTCACCTTGGATCAGCACCGGCGGGAGCGGCGAGCCCGCGCCGTCGAGGCGTTCATCGGCCTGGAGAATCTTGCGCAGCTGGTTTTCGAGTCCGGCCAGGGCGCCGCCGAAGAAGAAGTGATTCTCGGGAGCTTCGGCCTGCCGGTGTTCCGTGGCGCGGGCCGATTGACGGCTGCGGCGGGCGCGCGCGAGCACCAGACCGAGCGCAGCGGGCTCAAAGGGCTTCGCGAGGTAGTCCAGCGCTCCCAGCTTAATGGCCTCCACTGCGGCCGCGATGCCACCTTCGGCGGTCATGATCACGATGCCGGTGTTGGTGCCGAACGCCTTGTCGCGCAGCAGGTCAGTGCCCCGGCCGTCGGGCAAATTCACGTCGAGCAGGGCGAAGTCGAAGCTGAACTCCGAGGCGAGCTTCTTGGCGGCGGCAAACGTTTCGGCGGCGGTCACGTCTGCTCCCATCCGTTCGAGCGTGGCGACGAGATGGCGGCGCAGCAGCGGTTCGTCATCCAGCACGAGCACCGACAGACCGGAGAGGGCGGCAGCAGACATGTCGTGAGCATGCCGGAAGCCAAGGACGAGGGCCAGCCGGGGCTGACTTCAGTTCCGTTTCAGCCAACGCCGGGCGCCGGCCAGGCCCAAGAGCCCAAGGCTCATGATCACCGCCGTCGGTTCCGGCACGGGCGAGGGCTCGCCGGTGACCTGCACCATGTCGAGCTGCAGGCCCACGGTGTCCACCACGGCGTCGGTCGAGAGGCTGCCGAGGAACTGGAAGCGCAGGTTGAAGTTGTTTCCCGCACCGGATTCGGCGGTGAGGTCCACCAGCACATTGTTGGTCCAAGAACCATCCCCGGACGGGTTCAGGGCCGTGGGCGTTGACCATGTGGTCCCGTTGTCAGTGGACAGCAGGAAATAGAACGGCTGATCCGAGACCGGAGGGTGGTCGAAATCGAAGGCGATCTGGATCTGGTGGAAGCCGAGGGTCGAAATGCCGAAATCGGCCCCCACGGAGTTGCCGGCGCCGGTGCCGGCCGGCGCGAAAATGTTCAGGGCCGTGTTGTCGGCGCCGGAGTCGGAGGAACCGCTGCCGGGACCAAAACTCAGGGCGCCATTGCCAATCGGGTCGAGCAGTCCGTTGCCGTCCGTCGTCAGCAGGTTTCCGGTGCTGGAATTGCCGTCATAACTGTTGAAGTCCCAAGTCCCTATGACAAAGGAACCGGCCGAAATCGGAAGCCCCGCGGCGACGATGGCCGCGGCCGAAACCACTCCTTGAAGCTGCTTGATCATTGATTGGGATGCCGGATTTCCCCCGAAGTCCGGCTGCCACTTCAACGGGCCAGACATCGGGTTTCCCGTCAATAGGCAGTTTGATCAAACTGGCGTCACTTTGCCCGACAACTCCGGGCCGTTTGCGGCCGGGTGTGCGGCGGACCTTTCCTGCCGCCGCCAATTGGGCTACCCACGCTCATGCTTCGCCGTTGCCGTGCCGCCGTGCTTGCCCTGCTCTTCGCTCAGTTTGCGCTGGGGCAGACCCCGGAATGGATTTGGGGGCCATCCGCTGCCGCCGGGGAGACCCGCTACTTCCGCCGGAATTTCCTCATCCCCGAAGGCACCACGGGCGCGGTGCTGAGCGTCGCGGGCGACGACGAGGCGGAGGTCTTCCTCAATGGCCGACTGCTGGTGCGCAATGCCGATCCGAGGCAGGCCTCGTTTGCCTCGCTGCCGGGCCGGTTGGTGCGCGGGGAAAACATGGTCGGCGTGGTGGCCCGCAACCGGGCTGGTGGCGCCGGATTGCTGCTGCAAATCGAGTTCACCGGTCCGGGCCTGCGCACCAACTGGATTTCCGACACCTCCTGGCTCACGTCCGCGCAGGCAGTCTCCGGGTGGGCCACCAACCCGCCCGCCGGCGGGGGTTGGAGCGGTGCCGTCAGCTTGGGCAAGCACGGCGTGGCCCCATGGGGAGACGTCATGAAACTTCCGCAGGCGACGCCTGCGGAAAGCCTCACGGTTCTCCCGGGGTTCAAAGTGGAATTGGTCCGGTCCGCCCGGCCGGGGGAAGGTTCCTGGATCGCCATGACGGTGGATGACAGGGGCCGGTTCATCGTCAGCCCGCAGGGCAACGAACCGCTTCAGCGGTTCACCGTGGATGCGGCGGGAAAAGTCAGCCAGGCCGAACCCATCTTCATGCCGGTTCGCGGTGCGATGGGTCTGCTGCATGCGTTCGGTGCCCTTTACGTCAACGGACAGGGCGCCGAAGGCTACCATCTCTACCGGCTCACCGACACGAACGGCGACGACCGTTTCGACCGCCAGGAATTGCTCCGCCGCTGGACCGGCGCGACCGGCGAACATGGCGCCCACGCAATCGTTAAGGGGCCCGATGACCGTCTTTACGTCGTATGCGGCAATTTCGTCAGCGCGCCGCCGGACCTCAGTCCGGAGTCCCCCGCCCGCAACTACGCGGACGATCTCGTGCTGTCCAAGCTCGACGACGGCAACAATTCCACCGGCGGCCGCAAACCGCCCGAGGGCTTTGTGGTCCGGCTCGACCGGGACGGAGCGCGGGCCGAACTCTTCGCCGCCGGCCTGCGCAACTGCTACGACCTCGCGTTCGACCCCGCCGGGGAACTCTTCGTCTTCGAATCCGACCAGGAAGCGGACTGGGGTGCGCCGTGGTATCTCCCCAACCGGGTCCTGCACCTGCCGAGCGGTGCGGACCTGGGCTACCGCGAAACCACGGGCAAGTGGCCCGACGACTATCCGGACCGCCTGCCCGCGGTGGTGGATGTGGGACTGGGTTCCCCGACCGGCGTGGAATTCGGCACCGGCACGCGGTTTCCGGCGAAATACCAGCGGGCCATGTTCGCGTTGGACTGGAGCTTTGGTCGGATCCTGGCGGTTCATCCCCGGCCGTCGCGGGGCGGCTTCACGGGAGAGTTCGAGACCGTCGTGCAGGGCAAGCCGCTCAACGTGACCGACGCCGAGGTCGGGGCGGACGGGGCGCTCTACTTCATCACCGGGGGCCGCGGAATTCAGTCGGGCCTGTATCGCCTGACCTATGCCGGCGGAGAGCCCACCGTTCCGGCGGCGGTAGAGACCGCGGACGATTCGACGGCCCTGCGGCGCCGGTTGGCCCAGTTTCACGGTCGCGAAGATGCCCGCTTCGTCACTGAGAATTGGGCGACGCTGGGCCATGCCGACCGGGCGGTGCGTTTCGCGGCGCGGGTCGCGCTGGAACATCAGCCGGTGGCCACCTGGGCTGACCGCGCCCTGGCTGAAACCAACGCCACGACCGGCCTGACCGCGCTGCTGGCTCTGGCCCGGGTCGGCGGTGCGGAACGCCAACTCCCGTTGCTCCAGGCCCTGTCCCGCTGGCCGCTGGACGGGCTGGGCGACGACGACTTCCTGCTCAAGCTGCGCGTCATTGAGGTCAGCTTCGCCCGCCATGGCATTCCGGCCGAGATGCGTCCGCGGGCCCTCGAAAAGCTCGGGGCGCAATTCCCGGCGAAGACGTGGCCGCGGAACCGTGAACTGGTGCAGTTGCTCGCGGCCCTGCAGGCGCCGGATGTGCTCGGCAAGGCCTTGGACCTGCGGGATGCCGCGTCCACCCAGGAGGAGCAGTTCCACTATCAGTTCGCCCTGTGCCGGGTGACCAACGGCTGGACCATGGACCTGCGTCGGCGCTACTTCCGCTGGTTCGGCGACACGGCTGGCGTGGCCGTGCGGCGGTTGGCCCATCCGCCCGCGCTGGTCCGGTCCTTCGAGGAAGTCGGGCTGAAGCCGCGCAACGGGTCCGGCTTTGAGAACTTCCTCAGGTCCGTCCGCACCCAGGCGCTCAAGAATGTGCCGGCGGCGGAGTTGGGCGAAGTTGTCATGTTCATCAATGGCCAGGCTCCGGTCGGAGCGGCTTCGGCGCCGGCGCCCACGAACGCCCCGGTTCCGGCACGTAAGTTCGTCCGCGACTGGAAGACCGAAGACCTGCTTCCGCAGTTGGGCAAACTCGCGGCGGGCCGCAACCGGCAGCGCGGACGGGAAGTTTACGCGGTCGCCCAGTGTGCTGCCTGCCACCGGCTGGAAGGGCAGGGCGGTGCGGTCGGGCCCGATCTCGCCGGCGTCGGAACCCGCTATTCGGCGGCCGACTTGGTGAAATCGCTGACGGAACCCAGCGCCGTGATTTCGGAGCAGTATCAGGCGGTCCAGTTGCGCACGAAGGACGGGCGCGAATTTATCGGACGCTTCGTGGATGATCCGGCCCGCGGCGTCACCAGCTATGCCGATCCGCTCACGCAGAAGACTGTCGAAGTGCCCTTGTCAGCCATCGAATTACGCCAGGCGTCGCCTCTCTCGCCGATGCCCGAGGGGCTGCTGAACAGCTTCGAGGTGGAGGAGATTCTGGACCTGCTGTCCTACCTCCAGTCGCCCGCTCCGTGAACGGGACGCGAGCGAGAGGCCAGCTTGCCCTCGGCGGCGACGCGCGCGAAACCGCCTTGGCCACCAATTCCTTTGGCCTCAGCTGAAGCCCACCTCGTCTGCCGGTGGTGTGCCGACAGCACTTGGCTCCCGCGGAATCATCCTCCGTATTCCGAACCCCGCGACCAGTTCAGCCGGCAAAGTGCCAACGCTCCCGCACGAACTTGGCACTGCAACTGCGAGCCGTGAGTTCATACCTCGACCTCGACCGATGGATTGCTGTGTGATTTGTGGCAAACAGTTGTTGACGGCGACGCCTGCTGTTTGCTTTTAATCACACAGTTCCCCGCAGATCAAACTACCTGTCCACAACTCCCATGAACTTGTTCTCCCTGCTCCGGCGACGCGTTTGTCCCGGGCTGTTCGGTTTGGTGACGGTGTTTTGTGCCCTTGGCTTGGGCGAGGCCAACGCCAATCAGCCGCCCCAGCTCGTCCTCTTCACTCCGGCGGCGGAACTGCTGGCGCCCGAGGATTCCCGGCTCGTGTTGCAGGTTGGTCTGGCCGACGCCGAATCGCCGGCCGAGTCACTGCAGTTGGAGGTCGCCAGCCTGACGCCGAGCGTTCTCGAAGCGGGAGGTGTGACGGTGGTTGGAACCGGAAACTCCCGGGAAGTGTGGCTGCGACCGAAGGCGAATGCATTTGGCGAGGCGGAGCTCACGCTGACTGTGCGCGACGAACTGGGGGCCACCTTTTCAAAGTCGGTCACGGTCTCTTGGACGCCCGTGGCGGATCGTCCGCAGATCGCACCGATCCCGGATCAGGTGACGAGCGAAGGTGCGCCGCCGCTGTGGGTGCCGGTCCGGGTGTCCTCGCCGGATGGCATGGCGAACGTGGTGCTCTCGGCCTCCATGTCGCGGACGGGCTTCTTCCAGACCCCGGCATGGCAGGGACAGGGCACGAACCGGTGGCTGCAGTTGCGTCAGCTGACGGCGGCAGTGGGCAGTGTTGTCGTTACGGTGCAGGCGCGGGTGCCGGATTCTGCGCTCACGACCAGCGTTGCGTTTCAGGTCACTGTTGTGCCCCGCGAGTTTGCCCTGACCAACGGTTCCGGACCTACAGGATCCAGGGCTGCGGTGTTTGATGCCAATGGTGATGGCTGGCCCGAGGTGGCGGCATGGTCGGCTGGGACGGCCGGCTCGATCAGCGAGAATGTGAATGGTCGGTTGCAATCCCTTCGAACCTCCATTGGCACGGCTGTTTCCGGGATTGCCTTGGGTGATCATGACGGGGATGGAGACGTGGATGTGTTCCTAGGCGCCGTAGCCGGGAACTCGTCTCTGGCAACCAATACCCAGCGGGTCGGGACTAGGACGATTGCGTTCTCCTCCGGCAACTTTGGAATGGCCAACGAGGCGAATTCCGCCCGGTGGTCTGATTTGGATGGGGACGGTGATCTCGATGTGGTGGCGGGTGGCGGTGTTCGACGGGGAACGTTGGTTGCAGTGGTGCCGACCCTGATTCACCGCAACGATGGAATCCTTGGGTTCATCAACTTGACGAACGCGTTGCCGCGGTCCCGTGACGCGCTGGCGGTGGGTGATTTTGACGGCGATGGACGCTCCGATGTGTTGCTGGGTTCGGCGGACGGCTTCACGAATCAGGCCGTGGTGTGGCGCAATGAGGGCGAACTTCGTTTTGCCCCAACCCAGCTTCGCTTCCCGGCGCCATTCATGGTGTCCGCCGGGACCGTGGACATTGATGGGGACGGGCGGCTCGATGTCTGGGCGGTTCACTCCAGCAGCAACACGGTCACCGCCAACCGGACGATGGTGCTGTGGCGGCAGACGTCCGTGGGCTTCGCCGAGGCCTACCGGATTCCGGCGGCAGCCATGCTGCAGGCGGCCGCTCCGGCATGGGGCGACTTCGATGGCGACGGCTGGCCCGATTTCGTGGCGCCGCGTTCCCGTCCGGCTTCCTTGGGCGAGTCGCCCGCCACGTTGATCACCAACTGCTTCGCCCTCTACCGGAACGACGGCCGCGGTGGGTTTGCGCCCGGGGGCTATCTGTTCGGCTACCTCGCGGAATTCCAGCCGGCCGCTGCGGATTTCAACCGCGACGGATCGCTGGACCTGTTCACTCCGGAGACGGGCGGCCGGGTCATGGTCAACCAGCTTCGCGCCGCCAACTTGCCGCCCAGTCCGCCGTCCGGGCTGTTTGCACTGCGGGACGGCACGAACCTCATCTTTACCTGGCTGCCGGCCACCGATCTGAACCAGAAGGCGCCGCTGACCTACAATCTCCGTGTCGGCACCCGGCCGGGCACGAACGATGTCGTGCCCTCCATGTCCCTGGCGGACGGCACGCGGATGGTGATGGAGCCTGGCAATGCCGGCTTCGCGCTGTCCCGCCGGCTGTCCCTGCGCGTTCGCGATACCGACACGATCTACTGGAGCGTGCAGGCGGTGGACAACTCCTTCGCCGGCAGCGTGTGGGCACCGGAGCAGTCGCTGGCCGTGCCCGGCTCGCCGAACGAGCCGCCGGTGATCCGGGGGTTGGAAGATGTCGTCATGAACGAGGACAGTCGCGTCACGCTGGCGGTGACGGTGACGGACGACCACAGCCTGCCCGCAGCGGTCAAAACTGAGGTGTTCACGAGCAATCGGGCGCTGTTTCCGTCGTTTGCAACCGGTCCCGCCCGCGCGACTCACAACGAGCATGAACCCACGACGAACCGGCCCATCACGCTGATACCGGCTCCCAACGCCTACGGTGAAGCGATCATCACGATGATCGCCACCGATGGGCGCGGAGCGACCGCCACGAACCGCGCCCGGGTGGTCGTGCTTGCTGTGAACGACGCCCCGAGGATCACAGTGCTGGAGCGGCCGGTGGGGCTCATCGGGCAGCCGCTCGGCCCGGTGTCCTTCGAGGTGTGGGATGTGGAGACCTCCGCGGGCGAACTGGCAGTCAGTGCGCGCAGCCTCGACCAGCGGCTCATCCGGGACGGGCAAATTCAGGTGCTGAACGAAGCGGGGCGCGGGCGCCTGCAACTGACTCCCGAGCCGGGGCAATCCGGCGTGGTGACGCTTGAACTCACCGTGTCCGATGGCGGGGCGACGAATGGCAGCACGGTGGGCCGCCTCGAGGTCGAGCTGAGGTCCCAGGCCTTCACCGCTGTCCACGACACTTTCCCCGGGCAGACCGTGGCGGACTTTGCGTGGGGTGATTTCAACGGGGACGGACTCATGGATGCGCTGACGGTGGACGAGGACACTCGACGGCTGTGGCTTTGGACCAACGAAGGCGGAATGCGCTGGACGAAAGCCAACGTGCCGGCGTGGGACTACGTGGTCCGGCTCTTCGACCTCGCGGACTTCGATGGCGACGGGGATCTCGATGTGGTGGTCGCCGGGCCGCTGGGCCACATCCGGGTGCTGCACAACGCCGGCGGCATCTTTGCGGAAACGCAGTTGCCGGTGGTTGGCATTGGCGACCCCGTGGTCCTGCGGGCGGCGGATTTCAATGGCGACGGGAAAAAGGATATCCTTTCGCTCGTCAACTGGGGCTTGGGAGTTCAGGTCCGGGTGTGGCAAAACGAGGGTCGTGAATTCAAGGTCATCGAACCGCCCCATCTGGGTCTCGGGGCCGGATTCTCGGAGTTGGTCGGATGCATCTTCGCTGACCAGAATGGAGATTTGCGGCCGGATCTCGACTTGGCCTATCGCGAAAACACGGCTGCGGGCGGAGCCGTGGTGCGCTCGGCGACTTGGCTGCGGGAGGGAGCGATTGCCTTCACGCGGGCACTGAGACCGTGGAACGTCGGGACGCGCCAACTGCTTCTGTGGGAGGATCTGACCGGCGATGACCGGGCAGAGGCGGTCGTGGCTGATCGGGAGGCCGGCAAGGTGGGCCTCTTTGGGCAGGTCGAGGGCGACAGCTTTGCCTATGCGGGCGACCTGCTCCCGGGCGTCCAGAATGCGGTTGCGGGCGACGTCGATGGCGACGGGGTTCCGGATCTGCTCCTGCAGCGGCACGGTCTTTCGACGGTTCTCCTGAACCGGGATGACCGCTGGGAGACACATCCAACCCAAATCTTGGGCGATTCCCGCAATATCCGCCAACCGCTGGCCGACGTGGACGGCGACGGCGACTTGGACTTCGTGGCGTGGCTGACCTCGCCGGAGCGTCCGGGACAGGCGCCCGTCCTGAGCGTCCTGCGCAATGACAATCTGACCACCAACCGGCCGCCCGCAGCGCCGGGCGGACTTAGCCAATCGGTGGGAACCAATGGCACCGTCACCCTCCGCTGGCAGGCGGCGACCGATCCGGACCAGACCCGGTCGCTGACTTACACCCTTCGGATTGGCCGCACTCCGGGTTCCGGGGATGCCTGGACTTCGGACTCAGATGCCTCCGGGCGCCGCCTGATCCCGGCCCGCGGTGGGTTGGGAAGCGTGACGGAGGTCCGGCTTCCCGCGCTACCGCCGGGGCGGACGTATCACTGGAGCGTCCAGTCAGTGGATGCTTCGTTTGTGGGCAGTGCGTTTGCCGACGGTGGCTCCTTCCATTTGCCGGGCCCGCCGGAATTTGAGGGGCCTACGGAAATCCGGTTGGCGCAGCCGGTTGGCGAGCGGGACGCGGCGCTGCGGGTGCCGGTGCGGTTTACGGACCCGGAGGCACCCTCGTTGGCGCCTGAAGTGACGGTGCAGTTGGTCGGCTCCCCCAACCCGTTGCTCGACGCCGGCAACGTCCGGTGGCAGCCCACGCCCGAAGGCGGCGAATTGCTGCTGCCTCTGAGGCCGTTTCGCGCCGGCACGGCGACCCTTGAATTCACTGCCACCGGCCGCGAATCCCGACTGGTTTCGACCTGGCGGTTCAATGTCTTTGTGGCTGCCGAAAGCGTCTTTTCGGTGATTCGCAATCTGGAGTCGTCCGTGGATCCGATCTCACCCGTGGGCATTGATTTGAACGTCGGCGTGGAGACCGACGGATTGACGGCTTTCCGGATTCTCGCCGCACCGCGGAACGGAACCGTAACGGGTGACACGCCGCGGCTCGCGTATCGCCCGCGGGCCGGCTTCACGGGCTTCGACCGGATCGAGTATGCGGCGCAACGTCCCGATGGAACCGAACTGAAGGGCGCCTTGCTGATCCAGGTGGGTGACGCCAAGCGGATTCGCGTGAGCCGCGGCCCGGGCCGGACGCTGGAGTTCGACCTGCGCGGCATCGCCTTTGGCCGGATGCGGCTGGAGCGGAGTCTGGACCTGGTGCGCTGGGAGGCGGTGCAGACCAGCACCCTCAACAATCTCGGTGAGCTGCATCTGGGTGTGGTTCCCGACTTGGAGGACGGGGGTGCCTACTACCGTGCGGTGGAAGTGCCATAAATGCGTCCGGCAGCGCGCATGACAAATCCAGGGAGCGGGTCCAGCCTCCGCGCATGGGCACTCAGTTCGACTATGATGCGGTGGTGATCGGCGGCGGCAGCGCGGGTTACGCGGCCGCGCGCACGCTGGTCGGCGGCGGTGCCCGGACGGCGGTGGTGGATTCCGGCGTCGAACTGGGCGGCCTGTGCATTCTCCGCGGCTGCATGCCAACCAAGGCCCTGCTCCATGCGGCCGAACTGCGCCACGCTTTCCGCGAAGCGGAACGCTGGGGCATCACCGCCGGACCCGTCAGTGTGGATGTGGCGCGGCTGTTCACGCGCAAGGATGAGTTGATCGCGGACTTCGCCGGCTACCGGCGGCGGCAACTGGAGAGCGGCAAGTTTCAATTGCTCCGTTCGCCCGCGAGCTTTGTGGACCCGCACACGCTGCGTTTGGCCAACGGCCAGACGGTCACCGCCGGCCATTTCGTGCTGGCGACCGGCTCGGTGATCCCGCCGCCGCCAGTGCCCGGATTGGCCGAAGCGGGCTACCTGACCAGCGATGACGCGCTCCGTCTCACCTCGTTGCCGGCGTCCCTGGTCGTGCTCGGAGGCGGCGCGGTGGCGTTGGAGTTCGCGCAGTTCTTCGCTCGGCTCGGAACCCGGGTCACCGTGCTCCAACGGAGTTCCCAAGTTCTCCGGGATACGGACGTTGACGTCGCCAAAGAACTGGAAAAGGCGCTCCGCCGCGAGGGGATCGAGATCCTCACCGGCACCCGGTTGGCTGGTGCGGAACGGACGTCGGCCGGCGTGACCGTGCGGTTCGAGCACGAGGGAAGTGTCCGGAGCGTGACCGCCGAGGCGGTCTTCCACGGCCTCGGCCGGACACCCAACACAGCAACTCTGGGCTTGGAGCACGCCCGGGTGCTGACCGACGGGGGCAGAATTCTCACCGACCCGTCGCAGCGGACTTCGGTGCCGCACATTTACGCGGCGGGCGATTGCTGCGGCCCGCATGAAATCGTCCACGTGGCCATCCAGCAGGGCGAAACCGCGGCGCGGAACATCCTCAACCCGGGGACGCCGGCGGTGATGGATTACCGGATCCTGCTGAGCGTGGTGTTCACGGATCCGGCGGTTGCGACCGTGGGCCTGAGCGAGCGGGAGGCGCGGGCACAGGGCCTTGCCATCCGGACGGCCAGCTATCCGTTTAACGACCACGGCAAGTCCATGATCCTTGGTTGCGAAGACGGGTTTGTGAAACTCATCGCCAACGCCGCCACCGGCGAGATTCTGGGCGGCGCCTGCGTCGGCCCGCAGGGCGGGGAACTGATCCACGAAATCGCGGTGGCGATGGGCCGTCGCCTGACGGTGCGCGAACTGGCGGTGCTGCCGCATTACCATCCGACGCTGGCGGAGATCTGGACTTACCCGGCGGAAGAGCTGGCGGAACAGTGCGGCTGACGCGTCCTGTTGACCCGGCGCAAAGCGATTCCTGCCGAAAACCGTAGCGCCCCAGCATTTCGCAGCGGTGCGTTCGCCCGGATGGGCGTCACCCATTCTCCGGTCTCAGGTCACCGGTTTCCCGGAGCGAAGCAGGACTCTTCGCCCGGGGCGGCGGGAGCGCGCTTCAGAGCTTACGTCGTTCGACGTATTTCCGGATGGGGGGCAAGGCAGTAGGAAACAGCGCGACCGTTGTAGCGCGCCGTTTGAATCCACTGCTTCCGCATGAACCGCATCCATCCGCGAATCCCGCTGGGCCCGCCGGCCCGTTGGCTGGCCCTCGCCCTGACCCTGCTGGGCCTCTTCAGTGCCCGGCTGCTCGCCCAAGTCTATGGCCCGATCGACATCTGGCCGCAGAACAACTCCCTCGAGGTCGGCTCCAGCCGCCAGTTCGGGGCCTATGTGCCGATCACGCCCAACACGGTTACGTGGCTGGTGAATGATGTTCCCGGCGGCAACGCCACCGTCGGGACGATCAGTGCCAGCGGGCTCTACCAGGCGCCCGCCGTGGCGCCGGCCAACAGCGTGCTGACGATCAAGGCGCAGAGCACCGCGTTCCCGGGCTCGTTCAAGACCACTACACTCACGGTAACGCGGAAGTATCCGTGGCTCTGGGGCGTGAACCCCTCGACGCTGCAGGTGGGCAACTTCCAGGTCAGCCTGAATGGCGCGAATTTCACGCCGGATGCCGTGGTGCAGGCCAATGGCGTGGATTTGCCCACGACCTTCGTTTCGTCCACCTCGCTGAAGGCGACCGGCTCGGCCGCGGTTACCGGCGCGCTGAAGTTCGCGGTCCGACTGCCCGGTCCCGGGGCGGTGACCGGCAATTCGGTGAGCGCCATCGTGAGCGCGCCGACGATTTCGGTCGCCGTGTTGCCCAGCGCCGCCTCGGTTCAGTTGGGCAACTCCCAGACGTTCGGTGCGACCGTTTCCGGCACGGCCAACCCGGCGGTGACCTGGTCGGTCATGGGCGGTTCCGCCAATGGGTCGGTGACTTCGGGCGGCGTCTATACGGCTCCAGCGCTGATGCCTGCCTCGCCCACGGTCAAGGTGCGCGCCACTTCGGTGGCCAACGCCTCGGTGTATGGCGAAGGCACGGTCACGCTGACCGCGCCGCCAGCGGTGACGGTGGCGGTCGTTCCCGCCAGCGCGACCGTGGCGCTCGGCACGACCAAAAGCTTCTCGGCCAACGTCGCGGGCAGCGCCAACACGGCGGTGACGTGGACCGTGGTGGGCGGTTCCGCGAACGGAACCGTGACCGCGGGCGGCGTTTTCACGGCCCCGGCCACCATGCCAGCGTCTCCCACGGTGATCGTCCGGGCCACGTCGCAGGCCAACGTGCTGGTGTCGGGTGATGCGGCGGTGACCTTGGTGCCTCCCCCGGTGATTGTGGCGGTGACTCCGGCGACAGCGACCGTGCAAGTCGGCTTCACCAAGCAATTTGTCGCGGCGGTTACCGGCACGGCGAACCAGGCCGTGACGTGGACGGTCCTTGGCGGGCCCGAGAATGGCACCGTGTCGGCCGCCGGCCTTTACGTGACTCCCGCCACGATGCCGGCGAATGCCGTGGTGACCCTGCGGGCGGTGGCGGTGGCCGATCCGACGTCCTTTGCGGATGCCACGCTCACGCTGCTGGCCGCGCCGGACTACGCCGCCCTCCTGTGGGCGGCCCGGATCGCGGAACAGACCTCGTTCGGTCCCAACGACGCACTGATCGCGAGGATCCAGCAGCTCGGCCTCACGAATTACCTCAACGAGCAGTTCGGGCTGCCGCAAACGCTCATCCCGACTCCGGCGGACAACTCGGTGAATGCGCTCCAGCAATGGCAGCTCAACACCTTCACGACCGCGCCGGACCAACTGCGCCAGCGGGTCATCCACGCGTTGAGCCAGATCATCGTGGTGTCGGCCAACAAGAACATCTACGCCGACGCGATGCTCCCGTGGATGCGGGCGCTGAGCGCCCACGCGTTCGGAAGTTACCGCGACCTGTTGCGTGAGGTCACGACCAGTTCCTCGATGGGCAAGTATCTTGACCTGGCCCGATCGACCAAGGCCGGTCTCGGATCCGCGCCCAACGAGAACTATCCCCGTGAGATCATGCAGCTCTTCACCATCGGCCTGTGGAAGTTGAAACCGGACGGCACGCTGCTGCCCGACACGAACGGCCTCGCCCAGGCGACCTACACGCAGGCGGACATCGTGGAGCTGTCCCGCGCGCTGACCGGCTGGGTGTATGCCCAGCCGCCCGGCGGCAACACCTACGAATGGCACGGGGCGCCGATGGTGCCGAACCCGGCGAACCATGACACCGGGGCCAAGACCGTTCTCGGGGAGGTCATTCCCGCCGGCCAGACGGTGGAGGAGGACTTGGAAAGCGTGCTCGACATCCTGATGGGCCATCCGAACACGGCGCCCTTCATTGCGACCCGCCTCATCCGCAGCCTCGTGCTGTCGAATCCCACGCCGGGCTACATCCAGCGGGTGGCGGACGTGTTTGCGGCCACCGACGGCGACCTGAAAGCCACCGTCACGGCCATCATCACCGATTCGGAGGCGCGTCAGGACGTTCCCGCCGGTCCCACCGCGGGCCGGCTCAAGGACCCGATCCTGCACACTTGCGGGTTCCTGCGGGCACTGAACGGTCACTTCAAGAACCCGAACCAGATCACCTACCTGTTCGAGAATCTGGCCCAGTCGCCGCTCAACGCACCCTCGGTGTTCAGCTGGTTTTCGCCGCTGTATCGCGTGCCGCACGACACCATGGTCGGCCCACGGGGCACGATCTTCGGGCCGGAATTCCAGATCTACACGCCGATGGAGGCCACCCTCCGCTGGAACTTCTTCAACTACATGCTGGCGAACCCGAACGGCGGTGACTTCACGCTGGACCTCAGCCCGTTCCTGCCGTTCGGCAACGACCTGGCCGGGCTCGTCGAGCTCGTGAACCAGAAGCTGCTCTACGGGCGGATGACCGCCGCGATGAAGCAGGCCCTCATGGATGCCGCCGCGCCGGGTTACGACACCGGCACCCGCATCCAGACCGTCCTCTACCTGACCGCGTTGAGCGGCCAATACGCCGTCCAGCACTGAACCCGCCGCTCCCGAAACCACGAACTTTGTCGCAGTCATGAATCAGCATTTCATCTCCCGCCGCAGCCTCCTGAAGGGACTCGGCGCCACCGCGATGCTCACCCGCTTCGGCTGGATGAACGCGCTCGCCCAGCAGAACCCGCCCGACTACAAGGCGCTGGTCTGCGTCTTCCTCGTCGGCGGCAACGACGGTCACAACACCATCGTTCCGCTCACCCAGTCGGAGTTCAACGCCTACCAGTCCGCCCGGGGCACGCTCGCGCTCCCGGACAACAACGGGCCGCTGGTCCAGATCCAGGACCAGGTGACCGGCACGCCCTTTGGCCTGAATCCGGGCCTGAACCCGCTCGCGCCGTTCTGGAACTCCGGCCGGCTGGGCGTGCTGGCCAACGTGGGCATGCTGGTGAAGCCGGTGACCCGTGCACAGTATCTGGCCAACAGCGTGCCGCTGCCGACCAACCTGTTCTCGCACTCCGACCAGATCCAGCAGATGCAGGCGGCCATCCCGTCGAGCTCCGCCGGCACCGGCTGGGGTGCCCGGGCAGCCGACATGGTCAGCGAACTGAACGGCGGTTCGGCCTTCCCGGCAGCCATCTCGTGCGCCGGACCGGCCCTGTTCTGCACGGGCAACATCGTCCAGTCGGCCAGCCTGCTGCCCGGGTTCGACCTCCAGCCCAGCGGCATGAACCTGTGGCCCGCCTCGGCCAGTGCCGCCCGCCTTAACGGCCTCCAGCAGGTGCTCCAGTTCGACAGCGGTCTGGCGCTCGTGCAGGCGGCGAACAAGGCCCGCAAGGATGCGCTCGACCTCAACGCCCTCATGCAGGGCGGCAATGCCCAGATCAATACGGCGTTCCCCGGCGACAGCCTCGGCGCCCAGCTCCGCCAGGTGGCCAAACTCATCAAGCTGCGCGACACCACCGGAGTGAAGCGGCAAGTGTTCTTCTGCATGCTGGGCGGATTCGACACGCATGGCTCACAGGCCTGGCAGCACTGGGATCTGCTCAGTCAGGTCGCGAATGCCATGGCCGCTTTCCAGAACTGCATGGAAAACGAGCTGGGCACCGCCAACCAGGTCACCAGCTTCACGCTGTCGGATTTCGGCCGGACGCTCCAGCCGAGCGGTTCCGGTTGCGACCACGGCTGGGGCAACCATCACTTCATCCTCGGTGGCGCGGTGCAGGGCGGCCGGATTCACGGCACGTTTCCGTCGCTCGCGCTGGGCGGACCCGACGACAGCGGGTCGCGCGGTGCCCTCATCCCGACGACTTCGGTGGAGCAATACGCCTGCACGCTGGCCAAGTGGCTCGGCGTGGCGGACGAGGATTTGCCGACGGTCTTCGGCAATCTCTACCAGAACCTCAATCTGTTCGGGGCGCCGACGCTGAACTTCATGGCCTGACGGTGTGTGTCGCGGGTGCCGGCTTTCCCCCGGGGTCGGCACCCGTTTTCCGTTTTTCGACCGGACGCGCTGAGCCGAGGAGACACGGAGCGTCCCCGGTGGCTGCCGTCGAAGCCGAGACGGCTATTCCGCGGTGATGCGGTCGGTGCGCAGGTAGGGCCGCAGCGGTTCCGGGATGCTGATGCTGCCATCGGCCTGCTGGTGAGTTTCCACCAGGGCCACGAAGAGGCGGGCGAGGGCGGTGCCGGATCCGTTGAGGATGTGCGGGAAGCGGTTCTCGCCGCTCTCGGTCTTGTAGCGCAGGTTCATGCGCCGGGCCTGGTAATCCTCGCAATTGGAGCAGCTCGACACCTCGAGGAACGTGCCCTGGCCGGGCGCCCAGACCTCGATGTCGTAGGTCTTCGCGGAGGCGAAGCCCATGTCCCCGGTGCATAGGTTGATGACCCGGTAATGGAGCCCGAGCAGCTGGAGGACCTTCTCGGCATTGCCCACCATCTTCTCCAGCTCGTCGTAGCCGGTCTCGGGCGTGACGATCTTGATGAGCTCCACCTTGTCGAACTGGTGCACGCGGATCATGCCGCGCGTGCCGAGTCCGGCGGCCCCGGCCTCGGCCCGGAAACACGGCGAATAGGCGCAGTAACGCACCGGCAGTTGGGCGGCTCCAAGGAGCTCCTCGCGGTGGATGTTGGCCACCGGCGCCTCGGCAGTGGGCAGCAGGTAGAGTTTCCCCATCGTTGCGCTGTCGAGCCCCTCCTGCACGGCGTAGGCTTGGTCGCGGAACTTTGGGAACTGGCCGACGCCGAACATGCAGTGTTCGCCGATGATGTAAGGCGGGGCGACCTCACGGTAACCGTGCTCGTGGATGTGCAGGTCGAGCAGGAAGTTGATCAGGGCCCGCTCCAGCCGGGCGCCCCAGCCGGTGTAGAGCAGGAAGCCGGAGCCGCTGAGCTTGGTGCCGCGGGCGAAGTCCACCAGCTTCAGCTTTTCGCAGAGCTCGACGTGGTTCAGCGGCTGGAAGGCGAAGGTCGCCTTGGTGCCGTGGACGCGGATCTCCGGATTGTCCGCGGCCTCCTTGCCCAGGGCCACGCTGGCATGGGGAACGTTCGGAATCGTGGCGAGCACGGCGTCTCGGGCGGCCTCCGCCTCGGCCACGGTGCGGTCAAGTTCGGTGATGCGGTCGCCGATGGTGCGCACCTCGGCCTTCTTGGCCTCGGCCTCCGCGGTCTTCTTCTGGCCCATCAGCGCGCCGATTTCCTTGGAGGCGGCGTTGCGCCTCGCCTTGAGCTGCTCGACCTCGGCCAGCGACGTGCGGCGGCGTTCGTCGTGGGCCAGGACCTCGGTCACCTTGGCCTCATCCCCGGCGTGGCGGGTGGCAAGGCGTTCGCGGACAAAGTCGGGCTTATCCCGGAGCAACTTGATGTCGAGCATGGCGGCGGACAGTAGGGAAGGGGGCCAAGTGTCGGCAAGCGGAGGAAAGCGCCGGAACTCCGGCGGGGCGGTGCGCCCGGCTCAAGCTTCCTCCGCGGCCTGCCGATGGTGCCAATGCAGTCATTCGCGCCGTCGTGGGCCCGTGTCCGGGTCCGAAAGCCGAAGGTGTCCGCCGCTGGCCACCGTCGGGCGGTTCAATTAGACTTACTCGTCAGCATGAAGATCCTCCCCCGAACCCTGACCGCCACCATCACCGTTTGCGCCGCCCTCGGGCTCCGCGCCGACGAGCCGGCCGCGGACAAATCCCAATATCACCTGTTCAATCCGACGCCCAAGGAGCTCATGCGCGAGCTGAGCACCGACCGGCCCGACCAGACGGAGAGCCCCTACACCGTGGATGCGGGGCGCGTGCAGCTCGAATGGGATCTGGCCAACGCGACCTTTGACCGCGACCGCAGCGGCGGCGGCAACGTCTCCACCCGCCAGTTCGGGCTGGGCGGGGTGAACGCCAAGGTGGGATTGCTCCACAACGTGGACCTCCAGCTCGTGCTCGACGGACATGTGGATTCCCGCGTGACCGACAACGTGGCGGGCACCGTGGTGAAGGGTTCCGGTTTCGGCGAAATGCAGACGCGCCTGAAGGTGAACATCTGGGGCAACGACGGCGGGCGCACTGCGCTGGGCATCATGCCATTCGTGAAATGGCCGCTGCCCCGTTCCGGCGTGCGGAACGGCGAGGTGGAGGGCGGCGTGATCCTGCCGTTCAGCATGGACTTGGGAGCCGGCTGGGGCCTCGGTGCCCAGACAGAGGTGGACATCGTCAGCGACGGTGCCAATGGCCATGACTTTGAGTATTTCAACACCCTTACCGTAGGGCATGACATCATCGGCAGCCTGGCCTTTTACCTGGAATGGGCCGCGCTGGTGACCCCGGAAAGCGGCGCGCCGTGGATCGGCCAAGTGGATCTCGGATTCACCTACGGGATCGGCGACAACATGCAGTTGGACTTCGGCTGCAACTTCGGCGTCACCCGTTCCGCCCCGGACTACAATCCGTTCCTCGGGTTCACCGTCCGGTTCTGAGCCAGCGCGGTGAAGTCTGGAGTCTTCCGGCCGCCTGCCGTTCAATGCCCCGGTGTTCACCGGGGCATCTTCGTTCCGCCACGGCAGCCGGATCGGCCGTTGGGCCGGAGGCATGGCCATCGCGCTCTGGACGGGCTGTGCTCCGGGATCCCACCCAGCGATGAACGCGACCGAAACGCAGCTCACGACTTCCGCCACCGGCCATATCCTCACCAACGTGGGTGCTTGGTCTCCCGACGGCGAATGGCTGGCCTACGACGTGCGCTCGGACGCTGCCGGCGAGAAGTTCGATGGCAACCGCATCGAGGTGGTGAACGCCCGCACGCGGGAGATGAAGACCCTCTACCGGGCGACCAACGGCGCCCATTGCGGGGTCGTGACGTGGAATCCGGCGCGCCCGCAGGTGGTGTTCATCCATGGGCCCGAGGCGCCCACGCCGGACTGGCAATACGGTCCCTTTCACCGCGAGGGTGCCTTGGTGGACTTCGCGGAACCGGGCCGGATGCGCCGGCTGGATGCGCGTGACCTCACGCCGCCGTTCACCGCGGGCGCGCTGCGCGGCGGCTCGCATGTCCATGTGTTCAGCGCCGACGGCACACTGGTCAGCTTCACTTACGAGGACCATGTGCTGGCGGAGTTGGGAGATGGCCAGGGCCACGACCGGAACCAAAGGAACATCGGCGTCACCGTGGTCGGCAGACCCGTGACCGTTTCCCGCGGGCATCCCCGGAACCATGACGGTGACTTCACCGTGTTGGTCACCCGAACGGTGAACGAGCCGCGCCCAGGCTCGAATGAAATCAAGAAGGCCTTCGAGGAAGGCTGGGTGGGCACCAACGGCTACGTGCGGACGGACGGAACGCGGCAGCAACGCGCGCTCGCGTTTCAGGGCCAGGTCGTTACGCCGTCCGGCGAAACCATTGCCGAAGTCTTCCTGGCCGACCTGCCAGACGACCTCACCCGGCCGGGCAAGGGCCCGCTGGCCGGCACCGCCGCGCTCCGGCCCGAACCGCCGGCGGGAGTGGCGCAGCATCGTCTGACGTTCACGGCCGGCCGGAAGTATCCAGGAATCCAGGGGCCGCGCCATTGGCTGCGGACCGCCCCGGACGGCAGCCGGATCGCCTTCCTGATGCGCGACGACGCGGGCATCGTCCAGCTCTGGACGGTCTCGCCGAACGGTGGCCAAGCGGTTCAGCTGACCCACAACGAATGGGGGGTGGCCTCCACGTTCACCTGGAGCGCCGACGGCCGCTGGATCGCACATGCCATGGACAACTCCGTGTGCGTGACCGACACGGCGAACGGCCGAACGCACCGCCTGACCGAGCGGAGTCCCGATGCCCAGGCGCCGCGGCCGGAGGCCTGCGTGTTCGCGCCGGACAGCCGGCGCATCGCGTATGTCCGGCGGGTGCGACAGGCGGAAGGCGAGTTCAACCAGGTCTTCGTGGCCGAATTGCCGCCCGGCCTGCGCTAAGGCGGGGCGCCGGATTCCTTACAAAGCTGTAATGGTCCGGAAAGCTTCCGGTCATCCGGGCGCTGTCTGTTGTGGGCAGATGAACGACATGACACTGCCTATGAACAGCTCCTCGAAATCGCTCCGCAAATACATCCCCCTCATTCTGCTCGGCGGCCTGCTCGGGGCCACGACCGCGGTGATCGCGAGCGGCAAGTCCGACAAAAACCGGAACGCACCGGAAGTGAAGCTCAGCGTGGACGACACGCCGGTGGCGCGGGACGGCCGGATCGCCGCCAGCTTTTCGCCGGTGGTCAAGAAGGTCTCCCCGAGCGTCGTGCAGGTGGACACCGTGCAGAAAGGCAAGGTGGTCAATTCCGGCATGGTTCCCGGATTCCAGATTCCCGGTTTTCCGCAGTTTTTCGGCGAGGAAGGTCCCTTTGGCCAGGCGCCGGGGCGGCCGTTCCGGACGCCCGCCCAGCGCGGTGCCGGTTCCGGAGTCATCGTGACCAAGGACGGTTACATCCTCACCAACAACCACGTCGTGGACGGTGCGGACGAACTTAAAGTCCGGATGGCCGACGGGCGTGAGTTCAAAGCCACGGTCGTGGGCAAGGATCCGAAGACGGACGTCGCCGTCATCAAGGTCGAGGCTGCCGACCTGCCGGCCATCGCCATCGCCGACAGCGAAAAGATCGAGGTGGGCGACCTTGTGCTGGCCGTGGGCAATCCCTTCGGCCTCGGCCAGACGGTGACGATGGGCATGGTCAGCGCCACCGGCCGAGCGACCCGCGAGCTTTCCGAGCTGCCGTATCAGGATTTCATCCAGACCGACGCGGCGATCAATCCCGGCAACTCCGGTGGCGCCCTCGTGGACGTGCAGGGGCGCCTCGTGGGCATCAACACCGCGATCTTCACCCGCAATGGCGGCAACATGGGCATCGGCTTCGCCATTCCGACCAAGCTGGCCCGCGAAGTTATGTCGGACCTGATCAGCGACGGCAAGGTGATCCGGGGTTACCTCGGAGTCTTTCTCCAGGAAGTCACCCCGCAGCTTGCGAAGAAGTTCAAGCTCGACGACCACAAGGGTGCGCTGGTGGCGGAAGTGGCGCCCAAGAGCCCGGCGGACAAGGCCGGACTCGAAAGCGGCGACATCGTCACGCAGCTCAACGGCAAGGATGTTGCCGACAGCCGGCAGTTGCGCCTGGAGGTCGCCCGCATCCGTCCGGGCGAGACCGCGACCGTCAAGGTCCTGCGCGAGGGCGAGGCCAAGACCCTTAAGGTGAAGGTCGGCGAACTCGATGACGACAAGGTGGTCGCCCAGAAGCAGTCGGGCCGGAATGACGAGGGGACGCTCAACGGCGTGACCGTGGCGGACCTCGACGCCCGGATGCGCCGGCAGTTCAACGTCCCCGCCAAGGTGGAAGGTGCGCTGGTCACCCAGGTCGAGGCCGATTCCGTGGCCGCGGAAGCCGGCCTGCAACCGGGGGATGTCATCCTGGAGATCAACCACGAGAAGGTGTCCTCGGCGGACGAGGCGGTGAAGCTCACCGAAGATCCGAAGGAAAAGACCACGCTGCTCAAGCTTTGGAGCCGGAACACCACCCGGTTCCTTGTAGTGGACGAATCGGACGGCCAGTGAAGGCTGGCTGTTGACCGTGGATGTGTGGGCGCCGTCGGCGGGCAACCGCCGGCGGCGTTTGGCGTTTTCATAGGGTGGTGCTAGCCTGCCCTATCTTTGATTCATCCGCTGTGAACACCGCCTCCGTGAACTTCCCGGCCGAGACCGCTTCGGCCACCTTTCCCCGTCAAATGGCCAAACCACTCTCCGACAAGCAGAGCGAACCGGACCACCGGCAACTGCGCATCGACAAGGTCGGCGTGCGCGGGCTGCGCTTCCCGGTGCAGGTTCGCGACAAGACCACCCACGCCCTGCAGAATACCGTCGCCACGGTCGGCCTGTTCGTGGACCTGCCGCAGGAGTTCAAGGGCACGCACATGAGCCGCTTCGTCGAGGTGCTCAACGCGCACGGGGGCGTGATCCACGTCGCCAACATCCCGGAGATGCTGGAGGCGCTGCAGAAGAGGCTGCATGCGCAGAACGCCCACCTGGAAATGGAGTTCCCGTATTTCATGGTCAAGAAGGCCCCCGTATCCGGCAAGGACGGCGTGGTGGATTACACCGTCCGCTTCGACGCCGCGATGAGCGGCCGGGAATTCGACTTCCTGCTGACGGTGAAGTGCAATGTCACCACGTTGTGTCCCTGCTCCAAGGCGATCTCGAAATACGGCGCCCACAACCAGCGGGGCGAGGTCACCGTGCAGGTGCGTTCCGAGAAGATCATCTGGATCGAGGACCTCATCGCGCAGATCGAGGCCAGCGGCAGCAGCGAGATGTATTCTCTGCTCAAGCGGGAGGATGAAAAGGCCGTGACTGAGCGCGCCTACGAGAATCCCGTGTTCGTCGAGGACCTCGTCCGCAACGTCGCCCTGCGGCTCAATGCGCAGCCCGAGATCAGCTGGTATCGCGTGGAGGCGGAGAATTACGAGAGCATCCACAATCACAACGCCTACGCCTGCATCGAGAAGGGCTGACCGCGGTAGGATCTGGCCCGGGTAAACGCTTCCCAGCCGGGGTTTCCCGCGAAATCATCGTCGGCCAATGGACCCCTTCGCCCCCGCGCCCGTTTCCCGGAATGCGACCGACTGCCGCGTCACCGGCGCGACGCTGTGGTTCCTGCCGGTGCAAACCCGCGTGCCGCTCAAGTTCGGCACCGAAGCGCTCACGTCCGTGACCTGTGCCCGGGTGCGCTTGCGGATCGTGGGCCGCGATGGCCGCACTGCCGAAGGCTGGGGCGAAACCCCACTCAGCGTGCAATGGGTCTGGCCCAGCCAGTCACCCTACGGCCCGCGCCATGAGGCGCTGAAGCTGTTCTGCGAAGTGCTGGCAAACGCTTGGGCGAACTTCGCCGACTGGGGCCACCCGCTGGAACTTGGCCACGACTTCACCGAGTTGCTCCTGCCGCGGCTGCTGGAGGATTTTAACGCGAGCCTGCTCGATTCCGGTAGGAGCCGACGTAAGGAGGCTCACTCTGAGATGCGGAGTGCGGAGTGCGGAATGCGGAATCCAGATCAGAGCCTCCTCACGTCGGCTGCTACGGGAGCCCTGCCTTGGCTGGCGGCCCTCGTCTGCTGCTCCGCCTTCGACCTCGCCCTGCACGACGCATTCGGCAACCTGCACGGTCGGCCCACCTACGCCACCTACGGGCCCGAATACCTCAACCGCGATCTCGCCGCTTTCCTCCAGCCTGCCGCCGATGCCGCCGTGTCCTTCGCCGGCAAGTTCCCGGCCGACTTCCTCCGCCCGCAGCGCCTCGACCGGCTGCGCGCCTGGCATCTGGTCGGCGGCTTCGACCCGCTCGACGCCTCGGAGTTGCGCGGCGACGAACCCAGCGACAGCTATCCGGTGCTGCTGGCCGACTGGATTCGCCGCGACGGACTGAAGTGCCTGAAGATCAAGCTGCGCGGCAACGACGCCGACTGGGACTACGCCCGCCTCGTGAAGGTCGGCCAGATCGCCGTCGCGCACGACGTGGAATGTCTCACCGCCGACTTCAACTGCACCGTCCACGAGCCCGCCTACGTCTGCGAAATCCTCGACCGGCTGCGCGACGAGCACCCGCGCCTTCTCGGCATGTTGCTCTACGTCGAGCAGCCGTTCCCCTACGAACTCGCCGAGCATCCCCTCGCCGTCCACAGTGTCAGCGCCCGCAAACCGCTGTTCCTCGACGAAAGCGCGCACGACTGGAAGCTCGTCCGCCGCGGACGCGAACTCGGCTGGACCGGCGTCGCGCTCAAGACCTGCAAGACGCAGTCCGGCGCGCTGCTCTCCGCGTGCTGGGCACAGGCGCACGGCCTGACGCTGATGGTGCAGGACCTCACCAACCCGATGCTCGCGCAGATTCCCCACTGCCTGCTCGCCGCGCACGTCCCGACGATCATGGGCGTGGAGACCAACGCGATGCAGTTCTACCCGGCGGCCAGCGCGCCCGAGGCGAAGGTGCATCCGGGCCTCTACCAGCGGCGGGACGGCTGCGTGGAACTGAGCTCTATCCGAGGAACCGGCTTCGGCTATCGTGTGAGTGAAATCAACCGGGTGCTCTCGGAGCCTGCGGTCAGGTTTGGGCAATGAAACGTTCCTTGGCGATCCATCAAATCGGCCTTGCGTGCGCAGCACCCTTCTCAGCCAACAGCCTCTGAATGAAATCGCCAAGCGCGGGGAGCACCCGGCCCGCCCGACCCGGAGCGATGGGAACCCCGTCGGCCGTTCCGCCAATTGCACGAACGGCGTCCTGCGCCGTTCCCGGCCGGCGTTTCAGGCGATGGGCGGCCACCAGGCGGAGGTCAATGGGCACCTGTTCCGGATGCCATCCCTCCCGGGCCAGCAGGGTCCAACTGAAGTTGCCCCACCCCACTAGACGTCCCTGCGGACCGACGAACCGACTCCATTCCGCGAGCACGTCTTCCACGGAACGGCCATCCAGCAGCGAATCCACCGGCACCTCCAGATGACGGGCCGCGTTGACTGCCAGCGGCCGACGAGGGGCGAGAAACGCGTGAAAGGTCTCACCCGTGGCCAAACGGGTGGCGGCCAGCTGGATGATTTCCGGGAGGCCGGGCACATCGCTGCCGCGTCGGTGGGTGTTGGCTTCGGCGGCAATGACCACCAGGTGAGGCCAGAGCGCCTCGAAATCCGGCATCGCGGCCGACGTCCACCAGGGATCACGGGGCCGGAGACACTGGCGTCGGGGTGTGACGCGCGCGGCGGACGCGGAAATCTGCCGTTCCACCATGGAGTCGAAGGCGTCGAGCAGCGGCGCCAGTTGCGCCTCATCGAGCCCGAACGCCGCCAGCACCTCGACGACGGCTTCCACGGTGGCGACGCAATGGGCGGCGGGTTCGCGGCGGATCCGGTAATTGCCCGGCTTGCGGGGCATGAAGCCGATCCGGGGCAGCGCACGCAGCGCCGGGTTGAGCGCCATCATCTTCCGCGCCTGCGGCCAGGTGCCGTCGATGACCAGCAGCGTTTCGGGTGGGCGCTCCAAGGCGTCGGGGGCGATGGCACCTTCACCGGGGAAGAGCAGGGCGGTGCCCGGGCGGGCTACGAGTTCCGCGACGCGCGGATGGTCGGCGAACTCGACTCCTTCGTGCAGTTCACTCCCGGCCAGGCCGAGATGGGCAATGCGGGCCGTGCCAATGGCGACCTTGGCCTCGCGCGGATGCTGCAGGAAAACGACGCGGGTCGTGGTTTCGATCGGGGTCAGGCCGGCACACCAACACGCAGTCGCGGGGCGATGGCAGCGGCGGCAGAGGGGGCGTGAAGCAGGGATAACTGAAACGTAGTGGCTCCTGCTGTCGGCCGGGAGAGAATTGCCGGGAATCTCCGGAATCTGCGGCTGCGATTGATTGGTTGAGTCCTTCGGCACTGACTGATCCCAGAAGCGTCACGGTTGGCTGAACCGACCTTTCACGACTGATGAAACCCATTTCCCGAACAATCGAGCGTAGTCACCTGGTGACCCTCGCAATGCAATAAGAGCAAGGTCGTCCTCAGGCGCAGGTGTGGGACTTTGTTCCACGCATTCGATGAGGCAATCGCGAGTGTCCGGCGCCCATTCCGAAGCGACCTCGACACCTCCAGGCTTGCTGGAATGCACCACGCCCACCAGCGACTGTGGATACTTCGGGCCGGGTGCTGCTGAAACTGGAAGCGCGAATTTCGCCGAACGCCCACGGCGGTCTATCAACGTCACTCCGATGCTGCCTCCATCCATGAAATACTCCACGTTTACTGCCTGAAGGGGCGTTTCAAGGTCTCGCAGTGATGGATGAACCCTGTTCCTGTCGTAGGAAGAAGAGGGCCAAAACATCAAGAGCAGGAATCCCACGAGCGTCACCGCTCCAATCACTGGCAACGATCGCTTCACCTCGCCGCCTCTTCGCGTGCCCAGCGATCCGCGGCCAGGATCTGCTCCAACGTCGGGTGCTCGACCGCCCGGTGGGCGTCCATCACACGGCGGACCTTCTCGGTGATGCCGGTGAAGCTGAGCTGGCGCTGGCAAAACTGTTCCACGGCCACCTCGTTGGCGGCGTTGAACACCGCTGGCAACGTGCCGCCGACTTCGCCGGCCCGGCGGGCGAGGAGCAACGCGGGGAATCGGTCCGTGTCGGGCTCCTCGAAGGTCAGCGTGCCGATCTTGGCGAAGTTCGTCTGCACGCGGTCACTGCGCTGGCGCTCCGGGTAGCAGAGCGCGTATTGGATCGGCAGGCACATGTCGGGCGTGGAGAGCTGCGCGATGAGCGAGCCGTCCACGAACTCGACCATCGAATGCACGATGCTCTGCGGATGCACGACCACCCGCACGCGCGCCATCTCGATGTCGAACAGCCAGCGCGCCTCGATCATCTCCAGGCCCTTGTTGAACAGCGTGGCGGAATCGATCGTGATCTTCCGGCCCATGACCCACGAGGGATGCTTGAGCGCCTGTTCGAGCGCGATGCCGGCGAGCGATTCCTTCGGCCATTTCGCCGCATCGCGGAACGGGCCGCCGGACGCCGTCAGCCACAGGTTTCGGACGGACGCGGGCGGCTTGCCGTCAAGGCACTGGAAGATGGCTGAGTGCTCGGAATCCACGGCAAGCACCTTCACGCCGTGTTTCCGGGCTTCGCCCATCACGGTTTCCCCAGCCATGACGAGGATCTCCTTGGATGCGACGGCGATGTCCTTGCCCGCCCGGATGGCGGCGAGCGCCGGGGCCAAGCCCGCGGTGCCGACGATGGCGATGAGCACGATGTCGGCCTCGGGCAGGGTGGCGAGTTCGAGCAATCCTTCGGCGCCGCACCGGACCTTAACGCCGTCACCGAGTTTCGCCTGGAGGGCGGCCGCCTTCGCCGGGTCGTGGATCGAGACAATGCCGGGCCGGTGTTTCTGGGCCTGTTCCGCCAGCAGATCGGCATTGCCGCCCGCCGCGAGGCCGACGAGCCGGAGCTGGTCGGGCAAATCCTCGACCACCTTCAACGTGCTGGTGCCAATGGAACCGGTGCTGCCAAGCAGGACGACGCGCTTCATGCGGAAGGCCGAACCATGCCCGCGGAATGCATCCCGTGGCAAGGTGGGGCGGGAGCCGTCGCGCTGCCCGCGGAGTGAGCCCTCAGTTCGGCGAGACCTCGGACTTGTCGAGGGCGGCGTTGCTCACGGGACCGTCCCAGCGCTTGCTGGTGTTGGGGATGACGGTGCCGCTGAAGACGCCATACCACTGGCCCCAGATCAACTGGCTGGGCTTGGTTCCGGCCGCATGTCCGTCCACATAGACGATGTTCACGCGGGAGTTGTGTTTCCGCATCTGCGACTGGAAGCGGAAGTTTTGGTTGCCCTTGGGCGTCATCTGCTGCGGGAACGATCCGCCGGCCCAGTAGCCGTCCAGCCAGGCCGCATCGGCCTTTTCGTTGCCGATGCCGCCGCCGATCTGTTTGGGGTCGTCCGTGCCGTTCACCTCGGTGACCGCCACCATTTCCGTGGGGCGAACGAAGGAAGATTCCTTGAACGTCCGGCCGCCGTCCCCGCCGAACACCCCGAGGTAGTTGAACCCGTAGGACAGGAAGCCGGTGATCGATGGGTCAAAGGTTCCCGGCTCGGTCTTGTAAGTGAGGCCACGCTGCTTTTTCGGGCAGACCCAGACCTTGGGCGCGCCGGTGTAGTTGGACAACGTGCTGGCGGGCGTGCGGAGCCATTCGCCGCCGCAGTTCTTGCCCCGGGAATTCCGGTAAGGGCCGACCGCCCACCATTGGTTTGGAAAGATGCCGCGGTTGTCGTCCGCATACATCTGGATCGCGAGGCCGATCTGCTTGGTGTTGCTCAGGCACGCCGCTGCCTGGCCCTTGTCTTTCGCCTTGGCCAAGGCGGGCAGCAGCATTCCGGCAAGGATGGCGATGATCGCGATGACGACGAGCAGTTCGATCAGGGTGAATCCGCGGCACGGCACGGTCGGGGCGGAAGCCGGAGCAGGGGAACGCATGGCCTTGGAGTAGGCATTCCCCCGGCCAAAGCGAGCCGGATTTTGTCCGCGCTGATTGACTCAGGTTCCTGCGGCCGGTGCGGGCAGGGGCGCCGCCACGAGTTTCCGCCAGGCGATGAGCGCGGTCAGCAGGGCGAGCGAACCGCACGTGACGTAGAGGGCGGCCGGATGCAGTTCGTAAAGCGAGCCGGCAAAGATCGGGCCCGCGATCCGCGCGAGGCTGCCGGCACTTTGGGCGGTGCCGATGGTCACGCCCTGTTCGTCGGCGGAAGTGAGGTTGGACAGGAGTCCGAAGACCGGCGGGCGGGTGAGGCTGGACCCGATGGACAGCACCGCGAGCACCAGCAGCAACAGGCCCCACGAGCGCACGAACGGCATCGGCAGCAGGCTCGCCCCGAGCAGCAGGAGGCTGACCGTGATCACCTGCGGCTCGCCCATCCGCTTGACGATCTTGCCTAGCGGACCGCCCTGCACAAAGGCGCCGATGATGCCGCAGAACGCATAGAGGTAAACGACCTTGGAGTCGAAGACATGCACGCCGCCCTTCAGGTCCTCGAAGACGAGGTTGAAGTTGCGGCTGACCAGCAGCCCGAGCGTGGTCTCGAAGCACGCGAAGCAGAACGTCGCGAGGAAGAAGATCGCCACCAGCACCCCGATGCCCGGACGCTGCAGCGTGTGGGCGAGTTGCTGCAGGCGCGGACGCGGTTCGATCGGCTTGCTGTCGGCCGGGCGGCTTTCCGGCAGGCGCAGCCACGCGAAGATGAAGTTCAGCGCACACAGGCCGGAGGCGAGCCAGCCGGGAGCCGACACGGAACCGGACTTCAACGCCAGGCCGCCGAGGGCCGGGCCGAAGATGAAGCCGAGCCCGAACGCCATGCCGATCAGGCCCATCCGCTTGGAGCGCTGGTCCGGTGGCGTGATGTCGGCGATGTAGGCCTGCGCCACCGTGATGTTCGCGCCACAGATGCCCGCAAACGTTCGCGCGGCGAAGAGCAATGCCAGCGCGGTCATGCCGGTCTGGCCCGAGCCAATTGCAAAGATGGCGTAGGAAATCGCGGCGCCGGCGGTGCTCAGCAGGAGAATCGGCCGGCGGCCCACGCGGTCGGAAATCCGGCCCCACACCGGGGCGAACAGGAACTGCATCGCCGAATAGCTGGCCATGAGGCAGCCGATGACCACGCCGCTGGCCTCGAGGCTGCGCGCGAAGATCGGCAGCAGCGGCAGCACGATGCCGAACCCGACCAGATCGAGGAACACGGTCAGGAAGATCACCATCAGGGAAGGCTTGCTCTTCATTCGTCCGCGCGAGGCTGGCGGCCGGCGGTGCCGGCGGCAATGGCGGTGTCGCCGGATTTCTCCGGGGGTGGAGCTTGACCGGAACCCACGCGGCCCCAAGCGTCCCGTCCGCGCCGGCTGCGGCGCACCATGGGCCGGCTCCGCCACCGCGAACTGCTGCTGTCACTGAAATACTCGACCATCGAGGCGTGTTTCAGCGTGCCCATGCTCAACCTCACGCTGCCGAGCTTCTCGTTTGTCATTGCGTTTGCGGCCGTCGCGCTCGGCTGGGGACCCGCGGGGATTGGCTTCATGGCGGCGCTGCCGCATCTGTGCAACCTCGCCCAACCTCTGCTGGTCACCTGGCTGCGCGGGCGGCTGCCGCTTTACCAGATCATCCTGCTCACCTTCATCTTCAACGCCCTGCCGTGGGGCTTTGTGTCGCTTCTGCCGTTCCTGTCCGTGCCGGCCCGCGACGCGGTCTTCATGCTCGTCCTGACCGTCGCCACGCTGGCGAACTGCCTCGGCTCGGTGACTTGGGCAGCCGCCATTTCCGAAGTGGTCCCACCCCGTATCAGCGCCCGTTTTTTTGGGCAGCGGAATCTGATCTTCGGCTTCTGGACCCTTGTAGTCGTGATCGCCGTCAGCAAACTCGCCGACCGGGCCCAGAACTCGCTCACGGCCTTCGGGCTGATCTTCGCTGCGGCCGGTCTCGCCCGGATGGCCGGCCTGTTCTTCTTCACCCGCATGAAGTTCCCGGAATCCGTGACGCAGCCCGCCGCAGTCGCGCCGGACTGGGCGGAGATCCTGCTGCCCTTTCGCAGTGCCAACTACCTGAAACTGGTGGCCTTCGTCGGCGTGTGGGGCCTGCTGCTCAACCTCGGACAACCCTTCTACCCGGTCTTCCTCGTGCAGGGACTGCACCGCTCGGTCGGCGACGTGGGCCTCTTGACGGCCCTCGCCGGCGTGGGCGGCCTGCTGACGCTCAAAGGCTGGGGCTGGCTCTGTGAGCGTTTCGGCAGCAAACCGGTGCTCTACGTGTGTTCGCTCACCTGGGCTCTCGCCGGCCTCGCCTCGTGGACCTTCGCGGGCGAACGCTTCTTCTGGCACCTCGCCCTCACCTACCTCGTGGTGGGCGGGGTGACCGCCGGATTTCAGCTCTGCCAGTTCAACCTCATGCTGAAGCTGGCGCCCGCCAACAAGGCGCCCTACGTCGCCGTGTTCCTCGCCCTGAGCAGCACGCTGACCGCGCTTGGTCCGCTGCTGGGCGGAATGATCCTCCGCCTCCTGCCCGACGAACTGGGCACGTTCCTCGGCCAGACCATCCGCGACTACCATGTGCTCATCCTGGGCTCGATGGTCGGCTGCCTGCTCAGCACCCACCTGATAGACCTCGTGCGCGAGGAGGCAGCGCACCCGCCGGAAGCCGTGTGGCGCACGCTGAGACGGATGCAGCCCTTCAATCCGGCGCTCACGCTCGGCAGCGCCGCGCAAATGGTGCTCACTCCGGGCGGACTCCTTGGGCTCACCCAGCGTTCGCTCCGGCTCATGCGGCAGCAGGTCAAGTCCTTGGGGGAAGTCGGCGGCGAACTGGTCGAGGGCACCACGGAAGCCATCCGTTCCAAGCTGCCCGGGGACGAGGATGAGATTGCGGAGCGAAGGGACCGCTAAATTGGAGGCCGGTGGTGCTCCCACCCGGAATTGAACTGGGATCAACGGTTTAGGAAACCAGCCGCCCCCGATATGTAAGTTGTTGTCGCTGTTGCATCTGTGTGTCGTTCAACCAGATCTGAAAAACTCCATTTTGCACCAAGTGGCATCAAGTTGCACAAAATGCCGTTTCAAGTGTCACGCATCCGTCACGCAAACACGCGTCTGCCTTTGGGGTTGTTCAGTGTTCCTTCCGCAGTCGAAATCATGGCCACGCGTTGATAGGTTGCGGGCATGATCGATGCGACTGCCGCACCGGCTGTGGTGGACAACCTGATCGGGCACCTGCGTCAGATGACCGAACAGCTTTGGGAGGAAACGCTCCCTTGGCGACCAGATGCAATTGTCCTGCCGGGCCAGGAGTGCCTGGCGGACTACCGGGACCTGGTGCTGCGGCTCGACGAGCAGATGCCAACGGATAAAAGCCGCGCACCTGGGCCTTGGGCCGCGTTTCGCCGGGTGGCGAGCAGGTATCCGGGCTGGCGGATGGATGATCTGATCGCCGGCTGGGTCAACGGATTCAGCACGGTGCCGGTTTCACCCCGGCAACTTTGGATCCGACACGCTGCCCAAAAGGGGTTCACGCGAGGTTCCGAGGTGATCCAATTGCTGGACGAGCTTGGAAGGTGTCGCCTGCCGGCGGCTAATCTCGTTCTTCGCCTGGATGCCCAATGGCCATACCTTTTCACTCTCGCCAGCCATGAGTTTCGCAACCGCTACCAGCGTGGCGCCTTTCTTCCCCTTTCGATCCAGCCGGACTCTCGTGCGAACAAAACCGAACACTTCACCCGGTGGGCTCTGATCAACGATCTGCTGGCGCAACAAGCCGACTGGAACTCACGCTTTGGACGGTTCGACTGGTTTCCTGCTTGGGTTGCCGCATGGCAGAATGACGCAATGACTGCCAAGATTCGAGGTCATCTGCCACAGAGTCCGGAGACGAACCCGGCTGAACTCAGAGAGGCGCGAAGGCTGGTGACAGGCCGCCGGCGGATCGAACGGCATCGGGGAAGCGGAGGCTTCCAGAAGGGCGACATCCTCAGGCTCGAAGAGTTCGCAAACAGACTTCGGCGGGCCTCCGACCCGGTGGCGGACTTCATCGTATCCAAGATGTCAGCGGAAGGATTGCGAGAATTGAGATTGTCGGCGGCCACTTCACCTTCAAGTCGGCAGCTCGAATCCACCCTGCTCCAAGAGTTGACGCAAATTTGCCACGGGCCATGCATCCATGACGGATCACGTTTCGGGCAAGTGACGCTGCGTCCCGAGGCCAAAAAGCGCCTTGGATCCAGGGAAATTCAGACTCCGGAATACCAAACCATCAAGCCAGGCATGCTTGCCGACGGGTCGGCAGTTGCAGCCGACCTCAAGTCGACGAAGAACCATGCCCTCGAGTTTCTTTGGGAAGGATTGCAGGCTCGGACGCGCGAGGCACTGGACGACTGGGACGGGAAAAGCGAACTCCCACTCCGGACGAAGCGGGCCATGGTCAGCGATCTGAACTCCATCATCCTTGGGCCCTCAATCTGGGATGCGGTGCGTTTCGAGGAGGTGACGATTCCTTTCCATGTGCGGGGGTGGTTGGCGGGCGACCTTTCGCGAACCCAAGTGGCACAATTGAACCTGCTGCTTATCGAACAGGTCCTTCCCTTGCATACGGCGAAGGGCAGCCGGCAAGTCCCTTTGCCCAATGCGGCCGCGTTCCGGAAAAGCCTTTTCAGGCTGAACCGTGTCCTGATCGAAGACGCGTTTGCCGGCCTCATCCGGGCCACGGTAGGGTGGTGAGTGCGAATGGTCAGTGTAAGCGCTCTCGCGCTGCTGGCGCGTGAGATGGATGGTTCCGCCCGGCTGCGAGTGGAAAACGACAGTTGAAGTCCTGCCCGCCACTCATCCGTGAGCTTCCCTCCTGTCCGGACAGGCTGATTCACCCAGTCTGCCGCCGTTCAGGACCGGCTGGGGCAGCGTTACAGAGAGACCGGTTTTCCCCATAAAAGAGCCGCTTCCGCAGGGGCCGAGTGATCGCTGAAGAGGGATGGCGTTACAGTGGCGCCAAACCTCGCTCTTTTGGGCCGGTTTTGGAGCGTTCCCTACGTATATGTAGGTGAAGGACCAAGAGAATGTCCCCACCAACAGCATCAACTGAAACGCAGCCTGCCGGCACCCAGGGTGTCCGGTGGAAGGACCGCAAAGGGATTGCCATTCACTTTGGCATCTCCGAGCGCACGGTAAGCAACCTCACGCGGCGACGATTCCTGCCCTACGTAAAGTTTGGCCGGATTGTCCGCTTTGACCTGACCGCTTGCGAAGCCGCCGTAAAGGCGGTCGAGCTGCGGTCGGTCGCGCAGCAACGAGGCCTGTCCTGACTTTGTATTGGGCGGCGATCCGTCGCCGTTCCACGCCAGCCGGCAAAACTGCCTGGGCTGCGAACCCCAGCGATTCGCACTCAGGCTGCCGGCGGCCCGGGGAGCAATCCCTTCTCTTCTCGTATTCGTAGCGCTGTCGACCGGGAGGTCACGGCGTTTCACTCAAGTGACGGTTACTAAATGTGCCTGGTTATGCAGAATATCAACTCAGTCAGTTCCGCTCAGTCCCAAACCTCCACCGCAACTCCGGCCAAGACCGGCGTTTCCAAGGTCATCGCCATCCGTAAGCCATTGAACCTCCCCCCCGTGGGAGTGAACAACGGTCTCTTCCTCGACGTAAACGTCTTGCCCGAAGACCTCGGGCCGGATGGCAAGAAGCGCCAGTTGCTCAGACTGGATGTGCAACTCGACGCACTGGACATCCACGACAAGCCGTTCGTGGTGTTCAAGCACTACAACCTGCTCGCACGGGGACTCAAGGTCCTGAATCAGGACCTCCGCGATTGGTGCGGTGAGGATCTGATCGCCGAATACGATGAGCAGTTTGAAGCTGGCGTGTTCCTCGGTCAGCCCGTTCGGGTTACGATTCACAACCGACAGCAAGGCAAGCAGTGGATCACTTCGATCACCGGATTCCATCCGGTGGAGGTTGAGGTCCAAACGGCCCAGAACGTCGGCTGATAAATTGATAACGGGGGCGGCGTAAAAGCCGCCCCCACTCTTCTTTAACTGCAACCTGCTTTGTTCAATGAATCTTCCAAACCTTAGCGATTCTCTCCTCAATGCTGCCGGTCGCAGCAAGGTCCTGACGCTGCCCACTGCGTTTACAAGGGTCTTTCTGCCCCCCATTCGCGCTGGGAAGGATCTGGTCACCAATGAAGGCCTCCGTCAGCCGACCGAATTGGTCAAAGGCCTCCTGCATCGCAGCACCAAGGGTGTCCTGGGCGGTTCCAGCAAGGCCGGAAAAACCTGGATTCTCCTCGACCTCGCGGTGTCGGTCGCCACCGGTCGCGATTTCCTGCACTACTCGACCACCCGCGCGAAAGTCCTGTTCATGAACTTCGAGATTCAGGAGGAGTTCTTCAAGGAGCGCCTGGGCAAAGTCCTGGAGAAGAAAGGGCTGCAGCCCACGGACATTCTGGAAACCTTGGACATTTGGACCCTGCGGGGACAAAAGGTGGACGCTGAGGATTTCCTCTCCTCATTGGCGGAGCGGATCCGAAACGCCGGTTACTCTCTGATCATCATCGACCCCATTTACAAGCTGATGGTGGGGCGGTCGGAAAGCAGTAACTGGGGTGTCGGGCTTCTTTGCCATGGGATCGAACGCCTCATGGAAAAATCCGGCGCTGCGGTCGTGTATGCCCACCATTTCACCAAGGGCAACCAAGCGAAGAAGAAGGCGATGGATCGCATGAGCGGCAGCGGTGTGTTCGCCCGCGACGCTGACACCATCATCACCCTGACCGACCATGCGATGGAAGGGTGCTTCACGGTCGAGATGACCCAGCGCAATATGGCAAGCCCCAAGCCGTTCGTGGTCGAGTGGGACTGGCCGTTGATGATTGTCCGGCCGGATCTCGATCCGGCTGACCTGAACGACGACAAAAAGCAGAACGAACACGAAGTCAGCGACTACCTGCTGTCGCTGTTGAAGAGCAGCCCATTGTCCACTACTGCCTGGCAGAAGGCAGCGGAATCGGGTGGGGTTTCCCGAGCGACCTTCTTCCGTCGCATCGCCCAGCTGAAAGAGAACGGCGAGGTCCAGAACGATCCGATCACTCAAACGTGGTATCGTCCGGCGGGGGAAGTATCACCGCCACGTGGTGAGACCTGAGACCACCACCGGGCAGCCACCCCATCCGGCAAGGAGGGGGGCGGGCGGTCCAGGGACGCCGGGGGCGAGGTCGGGGGCAGGATTGAGCGGGCACGCCTGCCAATCACCCTCCAACCGTCACGGCTAACCATTCCGGCTCACTGACCTCAACGGATACCTGGCACTTATTTGGCCGGGGATTCAGCTTCCTGTCCGCGCATTTCCCAAGCCCCGGCCTCCCGTTACGGGTATCTTTCCCGCCTCCCTGTCCGCCAATTCGGGATCACCTCACTTGGTATCGCATCCAGATACCTCGCCAACGCTTCAGGATGCCATTACAGCCCTTCCGGCCGTCGAAGGGCACTCCTCACGGCCTTCGCCTCTTCCAAGCGCCTCCAGCAGCCTTCCAGCAATTCCCAGGGCCAGCGGTTTCCGCAGTTCGTGCCCGGTATCCTGCTGTTTATCCCTATCCCCCTCCATACCCGACGCTTCGCGCAAGTATCCACGGCCATATCCGGCATCTCCTCTCTTCGGTCTATCGTCGTCCATATCCACCGCTTCGCGTCCCTATCGGCGGAAATACCGGCCACTGGGTTTATCCTGCCTGCCTGCTTCCTGCCGCTTCCCTCAAGGCACTGCCGTCCTGCTGCCTGATCCTCCTGCTGTCATCCTTGGCGAGTATCCTGATCCCTTTGAAAGCAGACCCCTTGTTGGGGTGCCTGCCTACTTTGCCTGCTTACTTGTGCCGTCCTTTTCCTTTAGCTCGTTGAAGGGATTCGGCGCTGCCGTGCTCAATCCATGCGTTGTCGTTCTCCTCTGCCGGCCTGTGCATACCCTGCGTCGGTTCGAGGGATGCTGGAAATACGGAGGCAGGATATTCGGAGTAAAAATACTCGGGAAATGCTCCGGGAAATACTCCGGAGAATACTCGCTCAAGGAGCTGCTGAGTATTGGGGGGGGCAGCGCAATGCCCGTGGGGACGAGCCAGGATACTCGACGACGATCCGGGGACAAAAAACTCGGGGCGGCCACAAATACTCCCGGGAGTATCTTTATTCTTCCTGGATTTTTTCCCCTTCCTGTTCCCCACACAGGGGTATCCACGGGCTCGGAAAATGAACGGCAGAGGAAAGGCACCAAACAAACCAGGCATCGTCAAAAACCCTTCAGCTGTTCAAAGGCCAAGGACGGCAAAAGGACTCCCCCAGTCAAAGCGAAGCGAAGGGTGAGGCAGATTACCCCGTATCCCTCCTTCGACCGCCATCCAGCCGCAGGCGTCATGGCCATCAGCCGATAAATACCTCGATTCCCTCGCCCAAGTATCCTCCATTGATTCAATGGGAGTCCCTTCATCTTCCATAGCCAAGGAGGGGCGGGAACATGGCTGTAGTATAGTATTAGTCAGGGGATCGCCGGCCGGAGGGGCGTTTTGTCGGCAGGCGAGGGGCTGCTTTGAACCTGTCGCCGGAAATACTCCCGTAAAGAGACCTCTGAAGAACGCCTGTTTTTCACGATGGCAGGACTGAAGTGGAATCGGAAGTTGGTTTGGGAGTGGAAAGTCGGGTTGGGCTCGACCTTGCCGGCAGGTGGGCGGCGGGAAAACGGTGCCGTTGCGGGCCGCGAACGGCCGTGCCGCCCATCGGCCGCGCCCCTCCGGTGACTTGCCGGCGGGCCGTTCAGGCCGCCGGGGCGAGATTCACCCAACGGCGGAGGTTCCAGACCACACACTTGAGTTCGAGTTCGAGCCGGTTGCGGCGGATTCCCAGATACCGCACCCGCCGGTAGCCGAGGCTCCGCTTCCAGTGGCCGAACACCTTCTCGATCCCACTGCGCACCCCGCTCAGGAAGCGGTTGAGCCGGCGGGCCGGTTCGCCCAGCGGATGGCTGCGGGTGCCCCGGCGCAAGATGCCGTTCTCGATGCCGCGCGCCGCCAGCCATTGGCTCCGCGCCCGGCTCCAATAGGCCTTGTCGGCCACCACCATCCGTTCGTCGCCCGCGACCACCGCCTCGAAGTGCCCGCTGTCGTGGTCACTGGCCGCGCTGAGTTCCGCCTGACGGATGAGCGTGTGCGCCTCGTCCACGGCCACGTGGGCCTTGAACCCGTAGTGCGGCCGGCCGCCCTTGACCGTGTGGTCGGCCTCGGGGTCTCCGCCCTGCGGATTGTCCCGGCGCGGGGCGCGCCGCGCGGCCGCCAGCAGCGTGGCATCGACCAGCGTCACCCGCTTGAGGATCAAGCCCTGCGTCTCCAACTGCGCGTTGACCAGCCCCAGCAGCCGTTCCTGCAGTCCCGCCGCCACCAGCCGGGCCCGGAAGCGCACCAGCGTGGTCTCGTCCGGCACGGCTTCCTCGAAGCTCAGGCCCACGAAGCGCCGCCAGGAAAGCCGGTCGCCCACCAGTTCCTCGCACTGCGGGTCGCTCAGGCCGTAGCAGTGCTGCAGGAGCAGCATCTTGAAGAGCACCAGCGGCGGCCGGGGCAGCCGGCCGGTCGTCGCGGTGAAAAGCGCCTCCAGTTCCCGCCGAAACGGCTCCCAGTCCACCAGCGTCTCCAGCCGCTCCAGAAACTCGTTGCACGGCCCCTGCCCGGCCAGCCCGTCCAGCAATCCCAACTGCGTCTGCGGCCTCGCTCTCATGCCACCTGCTGACCCTGCCAGCCGGCCGGTGGTTTCACTGTTTTGCAGAGGTCTCGTAAAAATACTCCCGCTTAAATACTCCGTCTCACCTCACGTCGGCGAAAATCCCCCGCATGTTTACACAATGGTCTTGTACTGCTTAGGTGAGTGTGCTAAGTTCTGGGAATACT
>OFDN01000214.1_pt1 | contig 55507 bp, 49 predicted proteins | sample 1520971 | NCBI WGS metagenome assembly OFDN01 (sample SAMEA94257418, study PRJEB24077) | hot springs metagenome | biome: Aquatic biome; feature: Geographical feature; material: Water | place: India | collected 2012-06-12 | depth 5 m | reverse complement strand
GATTATCTGTAGAAGCGGAGATCAAAATGCTACGTGTCATCAAACAACTGAAAGAAACATCGCCCATACCTATTAAAGCTACTTTTCTGGGAGCCCATACCTATCCTCTTTTGTTTAAAGAAGATCATGAGGGTTATATTGATCAGATCATTCATGAAATGCTTCCGATCATTGATCGAGAGCAATTGGCAGATTATATCGACGTTTTTTGTGAAAAAGGTTTCTTTTCACCGGAAGAAACGATAAGAATCTGTGAAGCAGGAAAAAAAATTGGCTTACAACCAAAAATTCATGCCAATCAATTAAATCTGTCCGGCGGAGTTCAGGCAGGAATACAAACCAATGCCATTTCAGTAGATCATCTAGAAACCATGGATGATGAAACCATTCAATTACTTGCAGCATCCAATACCATTGGAACTTTATTACCTACTGCTGCTTATTTTCTACGAATGCCCTTTCAACCGGCAAGACAATTAATTGATTCGGGAGCTGCTATTGCATTGGCATCTGATTATAATCCGGGTTCCAGTCCGAGTGGTAATATGAATATGGTGGTCTCAATGAGCTGTATACAAATGAAAATGTTACCGGAAGAAGCCATCAATGCCGCCACCCTCAATGGCGCTTATGCCATGGAACTAGAAAAGGAAGTAGGCAGCATCACCATCGGGAAACGCGCCAATCTGATCATTACACAACCCATACCTTCCATCGCTTACCTACCTTATGCTTTCGGATCCAATCTGATAGATAGGGTGTTGATCAATGGAGAAGTGTTTGAGTAGTTTATAGACCATGGTCCATAGTCCATTGTCCATTGATTATGGACTATGGACTAACCCAAAAAATCAGTATATTCATTGTAAATCGATACACCTTGCAACTACCACATTTAAAAATTTATAACAAACAGGATATCCTTTCTGTCACTCGAATCAGAAGGTTTGAGACCAAAATAGGGGAAAGGGTACAAGTAATTAAAGATAGTGCCGCATTGGAATCATCTTTGCAACAGTCCAGTGCACCATTTGTAATGGTTGGAATACCTGAAGACATAGGCGTACTCGCGAATCAAGGTGTGGGAGGTTGTGACTCTGCTTGGATTGCATTTTTGCAGTCTTTTTTGAACACCCAGAGTAATGATTTTTTTGAAGGGAGTAGTATCCTTGTGTTGGGTCATTTTGATTTTTCAGATGCTAAAAATCTGATTGAACAAAATGCACAGAGTTATGATGAAAAAATAGCAGCTTACCGACATGCAGTGAATATGATTGATGATGAGGTTGAGCAACTGATTCACATGATCACGCAAAACAATAAGATACCCATTGTCATTGGGGGGGGGCATAATAACGCGTATCCCTGTATCAAAGGAGCCGCAAAGGGCTTGTACAAGGCGGGATTGATACCGATTGCACAGATCAATGCGATCAATTTAGATGCACATGCAGATTTTCGTCCCATGGAAGGCAGGCACAGTGGTAATGGATTTTCGTACGCAGAAGCAGATGGTTATTTAGAGAAATATTGCGTACTGGGATATCATGAAAACTATTTACCACAAAATGTATGGATGGATATGGTCAATAACCCTTTTATTGATTGTATTAGTTATGAAGATATTTTCATTCATGAAAAAAGAACATTTCTTCAATCAGTAGCTCATGCTACGGGATTTACAGAAGATACATATTGTGGCATTGAATTGGATATTGATGTCATTGAAAATGCTGCTAGTAGTGCTTCAAGTCCCGCAGGTATTACACTTGCACATGCCAGACAATATATCAACTTCACAGCTACAGATAGCAAAGTTGCCTATTTGCATATTTGTGAAGGAGCCACACAACTTGCAGATGGCCGATCAGGATATCATACCGGAAAAATGATCAGTTATTTGGTAACAGATTTTGTAAAAGCGATGTTTACGAGTAGATAGTGAGTAGTGAGTAGCCAGTAGTGAGAAAAATAATCCTGACTACTCACTACTCACTATTCACCATCTACAATTCACTATTTTTGCCCCAAATTTCAGTCATGTCAGTGAATATTGAGCAGTATCAGCGTATTAGCAGTGAACTTGTGGCAGCTAATGTAACATTGGTAGCTGTAAGCAAAACAAAACCTGCTGAGGATATAAAGACGTTGTATGATATAGGGCAAAGAGATTTCGGAGAAAATTATGTGCAAGAGTTGGTCGATAAACAATCTGTTTTACCAATAGATATCCGCTGGCATTTTATAGGTCATTTACAATCGAATAAAGTAAAATACATAGCGCCTTTTGTTCACTTGATACATGGAGTGGATAGTCTTAAATTATTGAAAGAAATCAATAAACAGGCGGCTAAGAACAATCGAATCATTGACTGTTTACTACAAGTGCATATCGCTACAGAAGAGACCAAATTTGGAATGGATGAACAAGAGTTGAAAGATACCATCGAACAACTATCGAATTTTACGAATGTACGTATTCGTGGTTTAATGGGTATGGCTTCCTTTACGGATGATCAAGAAAAAGTAAGAAGCGAATTTAGATCTCTACACAATATTTTCAAGCAATCTGCTATGATCCATCAGCCATCAGCCATTCTCAGCATGGGTATGAGTGGCGATTATACCATTGCCATCGAAGAGGGAAGTAACATGGTAAGAATTGGAAGCTTGTTATTTGGGGCAAGGGTGTATTCTTAAGTGAATTGCCACTGAAGACACTGAAATACACAGAAGCTTTCTGTGCCATTCTGTGCTCTCAGTGGCAATTAACATTTACTTCTTACTCTTAGCATAATCAAATACCAACTGACAAAAAGCTTTCACACCTAAATCAAATCCGCTTTCATCAATATAAAAATCAGCGGTATGATGTTGTGGCGCTTTGTTGGGATCCTGATCTTTCGGCATACCTCCTAGGTAGAAAAAGAATGAAGGGGCTTTTTCTCCATAAAATGAAAAATCTTCTGCACCGGTATCCCAGTCACGAGTTACGACTTTTCCTTTACCTGCTGCTTTCTCCAAAAATGGCAGTGTCAGTTTTACCAACTCAGGATCATTATAAGTAACCAATGTTTTGGTATCAATTGTTACCTCTGCTTCCGTACCATTACTGGCAGCAATGTGTTTAACTGTATTGCGTATTCTTTCATGTACTTCTTTTTGCATCTTACTATCCAATGTCCGAATGGTGCCCAACATTTCACAGGTTTCAGGAATGATATTATTACGCACACCTGATTGAATAGCGCCAACAGTAATAACAACAGGTGCTTTGGTCAATTCCATTTGTCTGCTTACAATGTGCTGTAGTCCTTCAATAATTTGTGATGCAGAAGCAATGGGGTCAATCGCTTTCCAAGGTTTAGAGCCATGTCCACCTTGTCCTTTTACCACTATCTTAAACCAATCCGATGATGCCATAAACGCACCGGTTTTATATTGGATTTCTCCAACAGGAATGGTTGAATTGATATGCAAACCAAATACAGCTTCTACTTTTGGATTGTCCAATGCTCCTTCCTTGATCATAAGTGATGCACCACCTTCTTCATCATTAGGCGCACCTTCTTCAGCAGGCTGAAATAAAAATACAATCGTGCCCGGTACATCTGCCTGCATTTTTTTCAATATAGTAGCGGTACCCATTAGGATAGAAGTGTGTGAATCATGTCCACATGCATGCATCACACCAACAGTTTGTCCATTGAATTCAGTAGTTACTTTAGATGCAAATGGAATATTGACACGTTCCGTAACGGGTAAAGCATCAATATCTGCTCTCAAAGCAACAACAGGGCCTGGCTTACCGCCTTTTAGAATAGCTACTACACCTGTTTTGGCGACATTCGCTTTTACTTCTAAACCAATCGATTTCAAATAATCAGCGATATACGCACCTGTTTTAAATTCACGGTTAGACAATTCAGGATACTGATGAAAATGACGACGCCATTCCACCAGCTTTGGCGTGATATCTTTTACCAGTTGCGGATAAGAACTAGGCAATTCCTGTGCCTGTATGAATAAACTGCTACCTAAAGCAAGTGCCAAAAAAGAAAATCTCATGTAAATTGATTTTGATCAGTGAAAGTTACTGTTTTCTAAAGGTATATGGATCATATTCCAGAAAATCATTGACGGGAATATCGATGCTTTCTACTTTTTGTTGCTGTGTTATAAACTTCACCATAAAAATTCCAAATGCAGTATTGCTGTATGAAAGTTTCCATTCATCATTGTCCATATACTGTAATCTTGCACTGAGTTGTCGGTGTCCCTCAAATTGAATCATCAGATCACGATTATCTTTTGTGATAGTGATATTTCCATACAGCGGATGCATGTATTTACCAAGATAAGCAGTCAATGGGAGCGGAGGCTCATTCATTTGCTGCACTCGGTTCTCAAGGGCATTGATACGGCTAAGTTTAGCATTTTCAGTATCTCGGAAATGCTTGTAAGCTGATAGATGTTTATCAAGAAATGGTGCCCCCAGATAGGCATCGAGTATTTGATAACGGAGTATTTCAAAAAATGATTGGTTATCATTATTGGTTAAAATAACGATACCTAATTTTTCTTCCGGTACCAAACAAGTATTGCTTACAAATCCGAATGCTCCACCGGTATGCCAAAAAACCTGTTTACCTAAATAATCTGTCATGAATAAACCAAGTCCATACCCGGTGAAATGAGATGAGGAGTTTGCATTCTTTCGACTCGATAGTGCAATATTGATATCCCTGGTTTTTTGTATCACACTCCATGGTAGTATTCTTTTACCCTCATAATGTCCACTGTCTAGCTGCATGATGAGCCATTTGGATAGATCATGTACACTACTCACCATACTACCTGCCGGCCCCAGGTTATCTACTTGATCATATGGTAATTCGGTTATTTTACCCGTGAATGCGGTGGTATAAGGTTTTGCAACATTGGGACGCTGGTTCATTCCGGTCACCAATGTATGTGTGTTTTTCATACCCAATGGCATCAATAAACTATCATACACATATACTTCCCATGGTTTTCCGGTTACGACCGGGATGATTTCTCCGGCAGTAAGATAGCAGCTGTTACAATATCCAAAATCCTGACGAAAAACTCCGGAGGGCTGAAGCAAACGCATTTTCTGCATGATTTCTCGACGACCTATTTTCCCATTCCAGAAAGTAAAATCACCTTGAAAGGTTTTGGTTCCTACGCGATGAGAAAGCATATCCCTGATGGTGACTTGTTTTGTAGTAAGGGAATCATACATTTTAAAGTCCGGGAAATAGCGAGTAATCTTATCATTGAGAGAAAGTCGCTTGTTATACTCCAGTTGGGCAATGGCAGTTCCTGTAAATAGTTTACTATTACTTGCAATCATGAACAAGGTATGCTCCGTAACGGGAGCATGTGTTGTTATATTTCTTTCGCCGAATCCCTTACTGTATATGACTTTCCCATCTTTAACAATGGAAATAGCCAATCCGGGTATTTGCCAGTCAGTCATTCCTTTTTGAATATACTGATCAAGACTATCGCTAATAAAAGAGGGATGCTGAGCTATCGCTATTTTAGAAAAGTTCAATAAAAGCAGTATAAAAAGTAACGACTTCATAACCTTATTTCATGGTAAAATAGGTAATAAATACTTGATGCATTAAAATTATAAGGAATGCTTTTTTTGTGTAATTTCAAATTCTAAAATTCTACATATGAGAAAGATTATCTTATGTTCACTTGCGGCAGTGATCAGCTTCACCGCAAAAAGTAGTGTTATTGATGTGACTGATGGAACATCGAAGACAAAAGAAACAACTACCGTACAGACACCCGTGATGAACGATGTAATTGTAGAAGATGCTATCCGTGAATTCAAAAGCCTGAGTAGAACCGAGCGTAAAGCCAGGATCAAAGAAGTGAAAAAAATTGCCAAAGAATATAAAGCAGCAAAAAAAGCAGGTAATGACGTACAAACCAATACCGTATTATTGGCCATCCTATGCGTAATCTTACCACCACTGGCTGTTGGACTACATCAAGGAGAACTCAATGGTAAATTCTGGTTAAGCGTATTGCTTACCTTGCTATTCTGGCTGCCAGGGGTGATTTATGCTTTGATTGTTGTTCTAGGCTAGAAAATAATAAATAAGAAATAAGAAACAGGAAATGAGACTTTTAACTTCCTGTTTCTTATTTCTTATTTCGTGTTTTATACTTCCAATTTCCTATTACTCTTTCCTCCAATCCCACACCACCACATTCCATTCATCCATATGATCATGATAAGTGTGAATGGTTTTAAAACCTACGCGTTCGTGCGCTCTTAGGGAACGATGGTTGGATGTAGATACTTCAGTGAGTAATATATCATACTTATAGTGATACATTTTACGATGATGTTCATATAACTGATCAAACAAACCTTGTCCACGGTGTTCTTTGGCGATACAGATTTGTCCCATCATATAGTACTTATAGTCGTTCATGGGTTTGCCTTCATAGGTTAATGTGGCAAGATTATTCAGCATCACATTCATTTCTGCATGTACACCCGACATGGCATGTGTTGCAACGAGTGCATAACCTACTACTTCGTCATTCCACTTGGCGATGATACTGGGAGCTATCGCGTGCATCGCCTTTAATAGTTGTACACTATATTCCCAAGTAATAAAGCCTTGTTCTGCTTTTTCCGCTTCGCTCACAATCGTTCGAAGATTGGCCGAAGAAAGTGCGGCTATTTCTTCTAGTTCTGTATGATTATTAGCAAGTTGTATTGTATACATAAGACGAGCCTATTGATATTCACCAAAAACATTTCTCAAAGTATCTGCTATTTCACCCAATGTAGCATAATTCTCAACAGCCTCTATTACCAATGGCATCAGATTCTCATTTGTTTCGGCTGCTTTACGAATAGCTTGAAGACAAGCATTCACTTGCTCCTTGTTCCTTTTTTCCCTGAGTGCTTTCAGTTTATCTGACTGCACCTGACGAATACTATCATCAATTTTAAAAACCGGGGTATCATTTTTTTCCTGAACCTGAAATTTATTCACCCCTACAATGATCTTTTCTCCACTTTCAATATTGCGCTGGTATTCGTAGGCGCTTCGGGCAATTTCATCTTGCATAAAACCTTCTTCAATGGCACTCACACTTCCACCCATAGCATCAATTTTTGCTACCAATTGCCATGCTTTATCTTCTACATCTTTGGTCAATGATTCGATGAAATAACTACCAGCCAAAGGATCTACCGTATCAGGTGCGCCACTTTCAAATGCTACGATCTGTTGTGTACGTAAAGCAATACGAGCTGCTTCCTCCGTTGGTAAACTCAAAGCTTCGTCATACCCATTGGTATGCAAACTTTGGGTTCCACCTAAAACAGCAGCCAATGTTTGAATCGTAACCCGACAAATATTATTCAAAGGTTGTTGGGCTGTGAGTGTTGCACCACCTGTTTGTGTGTGAAAACGAAGCATCATGGCCTTTTCATCCGTAGCGCCCAGTTCTTTCATCATCGTAGCCCACATTCTTCTGGCAGCACGAAATTTTGCTACTTCCTCAAACAAATTATTATGTGCGTTAAAGAAGAAGGAGAGACGCTTACCAAAAACATTGATATCAAGTCCTTTATCGATCGCTGCTTTCACATATGCTTTCCCATTACTCAATGTAAAAGCGATTTCCTGTACGGCAGTACTACCTGCTTCGCGGATATGATATCCGGAGATAGAAATCGTATTCCATTTCGGCAATTCTTTACTACACCATTCAAAAATATCGGTGATGATACGCATCGAAGGCTTCGGAGGATAGATATAAGTACCTCTCGCTGCATATTCTTTGAGGATATCATTTTGAATAGTACCACTGATTTTTTTTAGATCAGCTCCCTGCTTTTTGGCCAACGCTACATAAAATGCCAATAGAATAAATCCTGTTGCATTGATGGTCATAGAAGTACTGACCTGTTCCAATTGAATGCCCTTGAAAAGGGTTTCCATATCTTCCAAACTATCAATCGCCACACCTACTTTTCCAACTTCACCTTCTGCCAATGGATGATCACTATCATATCCGATTTGTGTAGGTAAATCAAAAGCCACACTCAAGCCCATTACACCCTGCGACAATAAATAGTGATAGCGTTTATTACTTTCTTCCGCAGTAGAAAAGCCCGCATACTGACGCATGGTCCATAATTTACCACGGTACATATCCGGTTGTACACCCCTGGTATAAGGGAACTGTCCGGGTTGTTCCTGCTCGGTAGGGGATGCATCAGCAGGGAAATAAACTTCTTTGATCTCAATGCCGCTGTCGGTGGTTATTTTTTTCATAAGTATGGGTGAGAGGTGAAAGGTGAAAGGTGAAAGGGCTATCTATTTCACGTTTGCCCTTTCACTTTTCACCTAAAACAATTTCTTCGCTTCATAACTCAGTGCTTCGCTCACAACTTCATGCAGATTGGCTTTAGGATCCTGCATAAGGTAGTTAAGGATAGCACGATTGAGGGTAGCCGCAGAGTCTAGGTTTGAAACAGAGGCGCCTACTCGGTGTATGATCAGTAAATTGTTTTCTTTGAGATTACGTATGGCATTCCATATTTCAGGTGAAACATAAATTTGTTGTGAGATATTATAGTCAAACTCATCTTTGATATTTTTTGTCAGTAAATACTGCATCTCACTGGCAGAGACTTCCGGATTGCCTAAGCGACTAATCAGATTGGGTAAAGCAATACGATCTGTGAGTAAGGTTAATCGTTCATAAGCCTGCAACTGTAAGGAAACGGAAGCCCTTATCGATTGCTGTTCATCTCGCTGATTCTTTCTCTGTAGATAAAAAAGATATCCTGCAAATCCTGCAATCATCAATGCAATCACAACTGTCAGCAACATCGTGGTATCGAGCATGGAGTCGAGTTTTGACAAAAATAAGACAGAAAAAACCAAGAAAGCCGGAATCGGTAAACGAATCCAATAACTATGCTTTAACTCCTGCTTAACACCGGTTCAGATTAATAATAAGATTCTGGACAAAAATTTGTTATGAGTAAATGAGGAATACCTGTTAGAAAGACTGGTCAGATCAATTATTAAACGCTTAACCTAATTACATGAAAAAAACGCTACTCACACTTTTAGTATTATTCATAACGACAGTTGGTTGGTCCCAAAAAATTCCCAAAGGAGCGGTATTACCTGAGTCTTTGAATGACTACAAAAACATCACCATATCTTTTGAACAAGAGCTGAATACCTTGTACAATATTATGATGTTTCGTAGGTTGATGATTGAAACTGACTATAACCAGTTTACCAGTTTATGCGATAGCTCCGGTAATAAAATCACCTTTCGTACACCTACCCAGGCAATCGGTTTTTTTGAAGACCGTGGCTGGGAACTTCGATTTGTCAATACCACGCCCTTGATCAGTCGTAAATCCATTGCCCAGGAAGATGAAATTACAAGCAGAATCAGTTTGTTCTTTAGACGAAAGAAGACTGGAGAGTGAGCAAAGCAGGGGTTGACAGTTGATAGTTGACAGGAAAACTATTTCTCTTCTGTCAACTGTCAACCAACAACTGTCAACTCAAAAAACTAATTTCCATTCTCGAAAAAGCCCCTACAAGCCGATTTTGCAGAAACCTTGTAAATTTGTACTCTAATCATTTCTTTATGAGTACCATCACAAGTACACCTGTAAGCTTAACAGAAGGCGCAATTAATGAATTACGCCGTTTGATGAATGAGGAAGGTTTTGACCAAAGTCAATACCTGCGTGTGGGCGTTAAAGGCGGCGGCTGCAGCGGTATGACTTATGTATTAGGATTTGATCAGTCCACCGATGAGGATGAGCATTTCGAGATTGAGGGTATTCGTTGTGTGATGAATAAAAGCCATCAACTGTATCTATATGGAATGGAAGTCGATTGGCAGGGTGGATTGAACAGTCGGGGTTTTACTTTTACCAATCCCAATGCCAGTAAAACCTGTGGCTGCGGCACTTCCTTTGCAGTTTAATTTTTTTCTTTAAAATAAAAATCCCCTTGTCAGATAACAAGGGGATTTTTTTATGTGATCAGTTACTGATTATTTCTTTTCAGTAGCCTTACCCAATGGTTTGTTTTTAGCAAAATCTACTAGGATTGGAGCTGCAACGAAGATCGAAGAGTAAGATCCGGTAATAACACCAATCAACATCGCAAAAGAGAACCCTCTGGTCACTTCTCCACCAAAGATGAATAAGATCAACAATGTCAGGAATACCGTTACAGATGTCATAATCGTACGACTCAATGTTTCATTGATTGCTTTATTAATGATCACTCCGTTGCTCACCCCTTTCATGAGACCGCTGTCTTCACGGATACGGTCATACACAATCACTGTATCGTTCATAGAGAACCCGATCACCGTTAATATCGCAGCAATAAAGTGCTGATCAATTTCAAGTGGGAAAGGAACAATGGTACGCGCATAGCTAAATACGATCAAGGTTACAAATACGTCGTGCATGAGAGAGAAGATAGTACCCAGTGAGTATCTCCAATCGCGGAAACGAATGAATATATACAAACAGATCACCAATACCGCAAGAATGGTAGCTTTTGTTGCACCTGCTTTCAAATCATCAGAAATGGTTGGTAATACGGTTTGAGAACTCTGCTTATATTTTGTTTCAAACTCTTTGAACGTCAATCCGGCAGGTAGTTGTTTTTGAAGTCCTTCAAACAGTTTTTGTTCAACTTGAGCATCTACAGTATTACCCGTTTCTTCAATTTTATAAGAAGTGGTGATGTTTAGTTGATTATTGCTGTTAACAGTTTTGATGATCGGGGATTCTTCAAAGACCACTTTCAGCTGATCGCGAACTTCTTCAACATTCACCGGCTTATCAAATTTTACAGTATAGCTACGTCCACCAGAGAATTCAACACCCTGATCAAATCCATTGAAGAAAGTTGAAACACCTAATAAGAAAATTACAAGAGAAATTGCATAAGCCACTTTTCTGTATTCAATGAACTTGAAGGCAGCTTTCTGGAATATCTTTTTAGAAAAATCCGTAAAGTATTCAAAGTGACGGTTCTTATTAGTATACCAATCAGTGATCAAACGAGATACTAGGATACCGCAGAACAATGATAATAAGATACCAATGATCTGTGTGGTCGCAAAACCTAATACAGGACCTAATCCGAAATAGGCAAGTATGATGGCCGTTAATAAAGTGGTAATGTGTCCATCCAGTACCGGAGCCAATGAACGCTTATACCCATCGTTCACCGCAGCTTGGTAACTTTTCCCTTTCGTTAATTCCTCTTTGATACGCTCAAAGATGATTACGTTGGTATCCACGGCCATACCGATTGTCAATACGAGACCTGCAATACCAGGAGCCGTTAATGTGAAACCTAATGCACTCAAGATACCAATGGTAAACAGTAAGTTCAGGATCAATGCAATATTGGCAACCCAACCACCTGTGTTAAAGTATACCAACATCAATATGAAAATCACCAAGAAAGAGACACCAAAAGAAAGTGCACCACCTTTGATAGATTCACTACCTAATGTAGGACCTACTTGTTGTTCCTGTACAATTTTAGCGGGAGCAGGTAATTTACCACTTTCCAAAATCTCAGATAAATCCTGAGCTTCTTTCAAAGTATAGTTACCGCTGATCTGAGAATTACCGGTGGTAATCGGATCATTTACATTTGGAGCAGAATACACAAAATTATCGAGCACAATAGCAATTGGCTTACCTACATTGCGAGTGGTCATTTTCGCCCAGATATTGCTACCTACTTTATCCATGTTCATTTTGATGGCAATACGTCCACGCTCATCAAAATCCTGTGAAGCACTGGAGATATGATCACCTTCCAATTCTGCCTGACCATTATCCAATGTTTTAATAGCATAAAAAGCCAGGATATCTTTCATGTTGGCATCAGAAGACTCTGTTTTACCATACATGAAAACGAGGTTAGATGGGAATTTCGCTTTTACGAAATCCAATTTCATATAATCATTCAGCGTACCCGTATCTTTTGCTTGGATATAACCCAAAGCAGCAGGATAAACGACTTTACCACCCTGATCTTGATAAGGTTGAGAGAATTGAATCAATCTAGCGATCGGGTTCTGGTTCAAACTGTCTTTTGGTGTTGTGGCAGCAGCAGTTGTACCGGCATCTTTTTTAATACCGGATATCGTAGCTGTTTTAGTAGTATCAACATTTGTAGTTGCCGCAGTGGCTGTCTTAGTAGTATCAGCAGGCGCTGCTTGTGCTGAACCATTTAGGTAATCCTGCACTGCTTTATCCGCAGCTACCAAACCTTCTTGTAAATCGCGACTTTCAAAAGTATACACTTCAAAAAACTGAAGATTCGCAGTTGATTGTAAATAAGATCTTACACGCTCTTTATCATTCACACCTGCCAATTCAATATTGATGATGCCTTTAGCAGGATCAGGATTGATGGTAGGAGATGCCACACCAAAGCGGTCGATACGTGTACGTAAAATACGGAAGGTATTATTGAATGCAGCGGTAGCTTGTTCATTCAAGTAATTCGCAACCGCATCATCAGAAGCATCGAATTTCACTTTACCATTACTACGGGTAGCAAAGAAAGGAGCCAGGTTACCGGAAGGATTCAATTTCTTGTATTCTTCACGGAATAAGGTAATCAGGTTAGCACCACTATTGGCTTTACGTGCCACCGCAGCTTCCAATGCTTTATTAAAAACAGGGTCTTTAGTAAAGTTGGCCAGTGATTTGATTAATCCATCCAGACCTACTTCCATGGTAACACTCATACCACCTTGAAGATCTAGACCCAACATGAGTTCTTTTTCTTTCGCACTGCGGTAAGTTGTTAAACCAAAAGCCAGTTTTGTGTCTTTGGTACTGTCGAGCAAACGCTGCAATCTTTCCTTTTTCACTTCAGAAAGGCTGTCGGCGTAGATCGCCTGTAACTCTTTGTTACCGGGGTATTTTTGTTCCGGGGTTGGAAAGCGGTTGATCCAGGCTTGCGCCTTTTCATCCATGGCTTTTTCGTGGCTGCGTACAAACCAGGTAAAAGATAGCTGGTAGAGGCAGATTAAAATCAGGGCAATCGCAAAAAATCGCACTAAACCTTTCAGTTGCATATCGGTAAGGGTTTTCAAAAAATTTTAGAGCGGCAAAGATAGGGGAATGGTAATGAAATTTACCAGTTCTGCCAAGTTTGAAGCTTTGAGGATATAAAATCGATAGAAAGTCTTGTTGGATAAGGGGTTCATCAGATTCGACAACACCAAAAATGGGTGGTCTGACAGGATATGAGCCCGCCAGACCCATTATTTATTTTACATCCGTTAGGGTGATATCAAAAAAGAGTGGTGAATTCGGTGGAATGGAACCATCTGAGTTTCCAATACATGTATAAGCCAAAGCGGATGGGATCACAATTTTAATCCTTCCACTTTTCTTAATTAAAGGAATACTGATTTTCCAACCTTCAATCACTCCACTCAATGGGAATTCAACCGGATTGGCTTTTGCATCAAATACTGTTCCGTTTAAAAGCGTACCTGTGTACACTGCATAAATAAGATTATTGGTGGTGGGTGTTATTCCTGAACCAGGAGCAATGATTTCATAGAGAATACCACTCGAATGCTCAGTAAAATTGATGCCATTCGCCTGACAAAAAGCTGCCATCGCCGCTTTTTCTGATGCAGGTGTCACGGGTTCACATCCTTTGTCCTGTTTCCCACAAGCAATAAAAAGGGTGGCAATTCCTAAACTCAATAACAATAAGGCTCTTTTCATGTATAGATCGTCTGTTTTACGGTTAAGACCATTTTTTAGCCCGTGGGGCTGCTTATACTTCTTTTTTTTCAAGTGTTTTTTTTCTGGCCAGTAACTCCCGATATCGCTGTTCATTGGTTTCCCAACGGAACTTTCGGTACACAAATGCCATAAAAAAAGAGATACCCAGTATCGCCAATAAAAAAACAAAGGAACTTAATCTGGAGTTTGCCACCATATTGGCTCTTTCATACCAGCCCGAAAAAACCACTGCAATCAAACTAATACCCAGTACAAATCCAGCGGAGAGTCCGATCATGAATGGACGTGTACTGTGTTTTTGTTGCAAGCTGTTCTTCTCCCAGTATTCCAAAAAATCAAGTTCCTCTTTACTCAACATGCCGCAAAAATAAAGAATCATCGTATTGCCATCGGGATATTCTATCGACCCGTTTGTAACAAATGAGTGATTACCAGTGTTTCTGTTTGTAGTTTTGTTCTAAAGTCAGTCATTCGTGAAGCATCTCTCGGCACTCAATAAATATTTCTGGAAATATCGATTCCGATTCTTTCTCGGGATGCTCTTTGTAGTACTATCGAACTACTTTGCAGTGCTGGCTCCACAGATCACCGGTTTTGTGGTCAATCAAGTGCAACAACAATTACCGGGCGCAAAAGCTTCCACACTCAAGAATACCGACGATGGCTTGGTTACGCTCTTTATTCAATGGGTGAGTTCCTCCGAGTTCAGCTTTGGCTGGTTGGTAGCCATTTGCAGTATCACCATATTATTATTGGCAATACTAAGAGGCGTTCTGATGTTTTTTATGCGTCAGACCATTATTGTCATGAGTCGTCATATTGAATATGATCAGAAAAATGAAATATTCAATCATTACCAGTTACTAGATACCTCTTTCTATAAAACCCATAGCACGGGTGATTTGATGAGTAGAATGACAGAAGATGTGAGTCGAGTACGAATGTATACCGGTCCGGCCATCATGTACCTCATCAACCTGGTTACATTGATCAGCTTTTGCGTGGTAAACATGCTTCGAAAAGATGCAACACTGACCTTATATGTTTTAGCCCCATTACCTGTTTTGGCAATAACGATTTATATCGTCAATAGTATCATCAATAAAAAAAGCGAAAGGATTCAAGCCCTACTATCAGATTTAACCACCAATGCGCAGGAGTCTTATTCCGGTATCCGTGTGATCAAATCTTTTGTACAAGAGAAGGCCATGATGGGCTTTTTTGAGAAAAATAGTGAATCTTATAAGAAGAATGCTATTGGATTAGCCAAAGTGGAAGCCATTTACTTCCCCAGTATGGCTTTGATGATTGGCATAAGCACACTGGTCACCATTTTTATTGGAGGTATTCAGGCCTTACAAGATCCGAGTAAGGTTGGATTGGTGGTTGAGTTTGTAATCTATATCAATATGCTCACTTTTCCGGTAAGTGCCATTGGTTGGACAGCCAGCATGATTCAAAGGGCAGCCGCTTCGCAAAAACGTTTGAATGAATTCTTATTGACGGAGCCTGCAATCAAGGACAATGGGGTGGAAAAACAACAAGAGAAAGTGGGAGGAGATATTGTGATTCGAGATCTTTCCTTTACATATCCACATACAGGTATTCAGGCAATACAACAATTCAATTTATCGATTCAACAGGGTGAAAAAGTATTGATATTGGGGAAAACCGGGAGTGGTAAATCTACACTAGCACAATTGCTGCTGCGATTTTATGATCCAACAAAGGGCAGCATACAAATAGGAAACAAGGATATCAAAAATATTCCGCTACAGCAACTGCGTTCGCAGATCAGTTATGTACAGCAAGATGTATTCTTGTTCAGTGATACAGTACATGACAATATTAGCTTTGGATTATCAGCATCAGCAGAACGAGACGTAGTAGAAAAAGCAGCTTCCTTTTCCAGCGTACATAAAGAGATCCAGGGATTTAGTAATGGTTATGAAACGATGATAGGAGAGCGGGGTGTAACATTGAGTGGCGGACAAAAGCAAAGAATATCCATTGCCCGTGCACTGATTAAAGACCCGGAGATCATTATTTTTGATGATTGTTTGAGTGCGGTAGATGCTAAGACAGAATATGAGATCATTAGCAATCTTTATCAATACTTACACGATAAAACCGCCATCATCATTACCCACCGAATATTCACCAGTTTCAAATTTGATAAGATCATAGTACTCGATAATGGCAAGCTCAGTGAATCAGGTACACACGAGGAATTATTGCAACGAAACGGATACTACGCAGAATTGTATCGGTTGCAGTTGACAGAAGGTAGTTGACGGTTGACAGAAGGAGTTTCTTTTTATCCTGTCAATTGTCAACTTTCTTCCCCCAAACCTAGTCCCAATAAGTTTTTTGAAAATTTTGCCAATTCCGAAACATCCCTATATTTGTCAGGCATAAAAAATCTGAAAACCAAAAAACAACAACTGTGGCGTACGAGAACAACGACAAAAAAATGGAAAGTGTTTACAGCAAGCGAATCAGAGCTGGTAAAAGAAGAACCTATTTTTTTGATGTAAGGGCTACTCGCGGAAATGATTATTATCTCACCATCACCGAGAGCCGTAAGCGTTTTGATAACAATGGTTATGACAGACACAAAATCTTCCTGTACAAAGAAGATTTCAACAAATTCATCAAAGCATTAGGAGAAGCCGTTGATTATGTAAAGACGGATCTCATGCCTGATTTTGATTTCGACGCATTCAATCATGAATATGATGATGCAGAAGGTGCTGAAGGTCAGCCAGACGGTTATACCGCTGAAGCTGAAGTAGAAGAAGTGGTGGCTCCGGCTCCTGTAGCTGTAGCTGTAGCTCCAACACCTATTGCCGACGCAGCTGCTGCATCAACCACTGCTTCTGAAGAAGTAGACAAATGGTAAAACAACCAAACCAACTGCAAAAAAGCCGATCGATGATCGGCTTTTTTAGTGAAAGGTGAAAGGTGAAAAGTGAAACGGCTAATCCCTTTCACCTTTCACCTTTCACCCATATGCTTGATCATCCATATATCACACCCATTATGCCCACTATTTCCCATGGGGCCATCGAGGTAGGTGAAGCCGAATTTTTCATAGACACTGACGGCTTTCTTTAATTCGGGCATGGTTTCGAGGTATACAGAAGTAAATCCTTTGTTCTTTGCTGCTTCCAAACATTTGGCGATCATGGTTCTGCCCAAACCCAGTCCACGAGCAGAAGGAGTGAGGTACATTTTCACCAATTCACAAGTGCCTTCAGGTAATGCGTCGGTAGGATAAATACCGGCACCGCCTAATAAGATCCCATCTTTTTCGGCAATAAAATATTCACTCAAAGGAGCAGCCTGGAATAATTCATACAAATGGTCAGTGCTATCATCATAATATACTGTACCGGGTCTGTTGGCACCAAATTCTTCAAGTGATCGTCTGATCACATTGGCCATGGCTGCATTATCCTTGGGCTGAATATGACGAATAATGATCTCTTCCATCTTATGCTTTTCTAAATACTTTGTAAGCATTGATCAATCCATTGGTAGAACTATCATGAGAGCTAATCACGGATTCATCTGCCAGTTCCGGTAATACCTGATTGGCCAATTGTTTACCCAACTCAACACCCCATTGATCAAAGCTGTAAATATTCCAGATAACACCTTGCACAAATATCTTGTGTTCGTATAATGCAATGAGTTGTCCTAAATTAAATGGATTGATCTCTTTGATTAAAATAGAATTGGTAGGTTTATTGCCATCAAAAATTTTAAATGGAGCAATTTTCTTGATTTCTTCTTGCGACTTATTGTCTTTCATCAATTCAACTTTCACTTCATTCTCAGATTTTCCATTCATCAATGCTTCGGTCTGTGCAAAGAAATTGGATAATAATTTTTGATGATGGTCTCCAATCGGATTATGACTGATCGCAGGTGCAATAAAATCACAGGGAATCAAAGGAGTGCCCTGGTGTAATAATTGATAGAAAGCATGCTGTCCATTGGTACCGGGCTCTCCCCAAATTACAGGTCCGGTTGCATAGTTCACCGGATTTCCGCTTCTATCAATACTCTTTCCATTACTCTCCATATTTCCTTGCTGGAAATAGGCCGCAAATCGGTGCAGGTATTGATCATAGGGGAGTATGGCTTCGCTTTGTGCACCAAAAAAGTTGGTATACCAAATGCCCAATAGCGCCATTAATACCGGTATGTTTTTTTCAAATTTTTCTTTTCTGAAATGTTCATCGGCTGCCGCAGCACCTTTTAAGAGTTGTTCAAAATGATCATATCCGATGGTCAATGCGATCGACAATCCAATAGCACTCCATAAAGAATATCGTCCACCTACCCAATCCCAGAATTCAAACATATTGTGCTTATCAATACCAAACGCTGTTACTTCTTTTTCATTGGTACTCAATGCCACAAAATGTTTGGCAATATGTTTTTCATCTTTGGCTGTTTCCAAAAACCATTTTCTTGCAGTATGTGCATTGGTCATGGTTTCTTGCGTAGTAAAGGTTTTGGAAGCAATCAGGAATAAAGTTTCTTCCGGTCTAACTTTTTTCAAAACCTCACTAATATGTGTACCATCGATATTACTCACGAAAAAGGTTTCAATGCCTTTTTTCCAATAAGGTTTGAGTGCCTCTGTTACCATCACAGGACCCAAATCACTACCACCAATACCAATATTCACGATGAAGCGAATTTTCTTACCGGTATAGCCCTTATGCTTTCCACTATGAACTTCTTCTGTAAATGATTTCATATGTGCCTGTACTCTTTGTACATGAGGCATGATATCTTTTCCATCCACTAGGATAGGGGTATCCGAGAAATTACGCAAAGCCGTATGCAGTACAGATCTTTGTTCTGTTTCATTGATCTTTATCCCTGCAAACATTTCATGGATCGCATCTTTCAGTTTGCAGTCTTCTGCCAATTGCAGAAGTAACTGTAATGTTTTCTGATTGATGATATTTTTTGAATAATCAAACAGCAGATCATTCAACTGTATAGAAAATTTTTTGAAGCGGTCGGCATCAGCAGTAAAAAGATCGCGCATGTGTCGGCGATTCATTTCTTCCTCATAGTGTTTCTGCAATAAAAACCATGCCTGTGTATTGGTCGGATTAATTTTAGGTAACATCTCTTGCTTGCTCGTTTTTTTCTTTAATTCTTCTGGCTTATGATAACAATCGTCTATAATGCTTTGATCGTTTGAACAGTTGTTTCGATCATTGCGGGGGTAATATCCAAATGCACCACCAGTCTTATCTGTGTTGGTGATATGGCTAAGGCAAGAATATTGGATTGTTTGAGTGTGGTCACCAAATCTGCTGCGGTGAATCTACCCTTGACCTCAAAAATAACGATATTGGTTTCAACAGGCAGTATTTCTCCCACGAAATCTTTTTGTCGCAACGTATCTGCTAACAATTGAGTATGCTGATGATCTTCCTGTAAGCGTTGCACATGATGTTCCAAGGCGTACAAACCTGCAGCTGCCAACATACCGGCTTGACGCATACCACCACCAAATACTTTTCTAAATCGACGTGCTTTCTTGATAAATGCAGCTGGTCCAATTAACAAACTGCCCACCGGTGCACCCAATCCCTTACTCAAACAAATAGAGATGGTATCAAACACTTCACCATATTGTTTACAAGTTTCATTTTTAGCTACCAGTGCATTAAATAGTCTGGCCCCATCTAAATGCAATTTCAATCGATGCGCATCACAGACTTTACGAATGGATTGTATCTCTTGAAAATCATAACAACTACCACCGGCTCTGTTGGCAGTATTTTCCAGAGATACCAGCGTGGAGATAGGTTTATGAATATCATCAGGATTAATAGCCCCTAAAACCTGTTCAGCGGTAATGCGACCTCTATCGCCTTGTAGCAACCTTACCGAACAACCGGAATTGAAAGCAATACCACCACCTTCATATTGATAAATATGCGATAAATGGTCACAAATCACTTCATCACCGGGTTGGGTATGGCATTTAATGGCAATTTGATTGGTCATGGTACCACTTGGACAAAAAATGGCTGCTTCCATCCCGAAAAGTGCAGCGGCAAAATGTTCCAATTGATTAATGCTGGGATCTTCTCCAAAAACATCGTCCCCAACAGGGGCATTATACATGGCGTTGAGCATCCCGGGGGTTGGTCGGGTTACGGTGTCGCTCCTAAAATCGATCATGGCTCAAAGATACTGTGTGAGAAGAAACATATGTCTGACTGAAAAACTTTATTAATAGGGGTGGCCATTATATCCTGATAGATGGCTGCACAATCATCAATGCTTCTGAAAACTGGAGAAAATGTGAATAAATAGTCATAAACAACTGTAAATCAGTTTATTTTAATCGATATTTTGCGAATAAAGACGGATATTTTTGCCCATTTATGCAAGTTTTTCCACAAAAACTGGCATATTCAAAGGCTGTTTCGTACTTTTGCACGCTTCTGAAAGAGCCATTGCTATCAATTTTAACGAATCCAGCAACAGCTTTTATACAACATTCAGGGTCTAATAGTCGTTTATCATAATACAGTTAATAGCACACCATGAGGCAGCTCAAAATTGCAACACAGATTACCAACAGAGATTCGCAGGCGGTTGAAAAGTACTTACAGGAGATTTCAAAGATTCCGATGATCACTCCCGAAGAGGAAACCACACTGGCTCAGCGTATCAAAATGGGTGATCAGCGAGCACTCGACAAATTGGTGCAGGCCAACTTACGTTTCGTGGTATCTGTAGCTAAGCAGTACCAGCACCAGGGCCTTTCTCTTAGCGATCTGATCAACGAGGGCAACCTCGGTTTGATAAAAGCAGCCCAGCGTTTCGATGAAACCAAGGGTTTTAAATTCATCTCATACGCCGTATGGTGGATTCGCCAGTCCATCTTACAAGCGTTGGCAGAGCAGGGTAGATTAGTCCGCCTGCCTCAAAACAAAATTGGCACCTACAACAAAGCTAACAAAGCCTATATGGCTTTCGAGCAGGAACATGAGCGTGAGCCTTCTACCGAAGAGCTGGCTGAGATCCTGGAAATGAGCGAGACTGAGATCAACAACATCTTTCAAAGTAACACCCGTCACACATCCTTAGATGCTCCGGTTCACGAGGCAGAAGATGTGGCCATGGGCGATTTATTGGAAGGTAGTGATGACACTGACGATGATGTGATGAAAGATTCATTGCGTGAAGAAATTCGCCGTGTATTGAAATCATTGAGTCCGAGAGAAGCTGAGATCGTAAACGCTTATTTTGGTTTGGATGGTGAAAATGGGGTAACCATTGAGCAAATTGGTATGAAATATGATCTTACCAAAGAGCGTATCCGCCAGATCAAAGAAAGAGCCATCAAGCGTCTTCAGAAAGCGCGTTACAGCAACGCATTAAAAGCTTATCTGGGATAAAATTGTAAAGAAAATGACCAGCCCTTTCCAAACCTGGAAAGGGCTTTTTTGTTTCATATAGTCTTAACATAAACTGAAATACCTTTGCAGCATGTTTCGGAACCTGATTTTTGTATGGATATGTATTTTCTTGATCGCCTGTGAAAGAGAAATCAATATTACACCTGTCAATAAAGACAGCCGATTGGTAGTGGATGCAGAAATTGAGAATGGTCGAGCCCCCATTGTTGTGTTGAGTAAATCCTTGAACTTCTTTACCACAATAGATTCCGCAGAATTAGCCAACTCATATGTAAGAAATGCCACGGTAAGCATTCAGGAAGGAAATGCCATTTACCCACTCAAAGAATTTGAAATACGGGATACAAGTGGTAATCGATTTTATTATTACAGTACAGACCCACAAGTAACCCCTCAATTGATTGGGCAATTCGGGAAAACCTACAAGTTATCGATGAACGTAGATGGAATCTCTTACACAAGCGAAACAACCATTCCATTGTTAACAAAAACGATGGACTCTATCTGGTGGAAACCGGCACCCAATAATGACGATCCTAAAAAAGTAGTATTGATGGCAAGGGTACAAGATCCGCCCGGATTGGGAAATTATATCCGATATTTTACACGTCAAAATAGTCAAGCATTCCTAGCCGGACTCAACAGCGTTTTCGATGATAACATCATTGATGGAAAGACCTATGAGATACAAGTAGACAGAGGTGTGAACAGAAATGAAGATGTAGATTTTGATACCTATGGTTTTTTTCAAAAAGGGGATACAGTATCTGTCAAACTTTGCAATATCAGTAAATCGACCTATGATTTTTGGAGAACTTGGGAATTCAACTTGCAATCTGTGGGTAATCCCTTTTCTTCTCCCGGTAAAGTGATTGGAAATATCAGTAACAATGCCTTGGGCGCTTTTTGTGGTTATGCAGCACAATACAGAACCTTGATTATCCCCAAATAAGGAGCGTATGTGTAAAAACGAAACCCGGAAACTGCAAGGGTTCAATAAATTTGTTCGTCTAATATAAAAATTCAAGTATGGCAAGTGAAGCAACAGAAAAAGTACATGTATTGATCATTGGTTCCGGTCCGGCAGGATATACCGCAGCTATTTATGCAGCCCGTGCAAATATGAAACCTGTTTTATACCAGGGTATTCAACCAGGTGGACAATTGACCATTACCACAGAAGTAGAAAACTATCCCGGTTATCCTGAAGGCATTCAAGGTCCGGAGATGATGGTGCATTTTGAAAAGCAGGCAGCAAGAATGGGAGCAGATATCCGCTACGGATTGGCAACAAAAGTTGATTTTAGTCAGCAACCCTATAAAGTAGAGATCGATGAGGAGAAATGGATTGAAGCCGATGCAGTAATCATCAGTACCGGTGCATCTGCCAAATGGTTGGGATTGGAAAGTGAGCAAAGATTGAATGGTTTTGGCGTAAGTGCTTGTGCAGTTTGTGATGGATTTTTCTTCAAAGGAAAAGATGTGGCAATTGTGGGTGCGGGTGATACGGCAGCTGAAGAAGCTTTGTACTTATCTAAACTATGCACAACGGTTCACATGTTTGTGAGAAGAGATCAGATGCGCGCCAGTAAAGTGATGCAGGATCGTGTACTCAATGCTCCCAATATCAAAGTATATTGGAATACGGATACAGATGAGATTTTAGGTGATAAAAAAGTGGAAGGTGTTCGTATCAAGAACAACAAAACACAGGAAACACAAGAAATTCCAATCAATGGATTTTTTGTCGCGATTGGACACCAACCCAATAGCGATATTTTCAAAGGCTGGATCGATATGGATGAGACGGGTTACATTAAAACAGTACCCGGCACCACCAAAACGAATCTGGAAGGTGTATTTGCAGCAGGAGATGTACAGGATAAAAACTATCGCCAGGCAGTAACAGCAGCAGGCAGTGGTTGTATGGCAGCCCTGGATGCAGAAAGATACCTGACCGCGAAAGGACTGGCCTAGTCAATAACCAATAATCAATAATGAACAGATGAATGTTGAATGATATTCATTGCTTATCATCATTGAATATCATTCAACATTCAACATTCAATATTCATTATTATCTATGTTTTCAATCCATCTACACCAAGTCATCATCCACGCCTACCATGGCCTCTATGCCGAAGAAAAGGTATTGGGTAATGATTTTCTGGTAGATGTATCTGTTGATTATCGTCCTTCCAAATATCCGATTACAAAGATTGAGGATACTATTGACTATGTTGCATTGCATGACTTAGTTAAAAAAAGAATGTCGATTGCTACGCCTTTATTGGAAACAGTAGCATCGGAGATCGCATTGGCCATTCTGGCACAATTTTCTCTAGCAGAAACAGTGACCATTGCGATCAAAAAACTACATCCGCCAATACCGGCTTTTCAGGGTTCAACGGGTGTATCGCTCATCATTCACCGAAAAGATATTCAATGAAAAGAGTGCGTATTGTACAACTGATTGGTTTTTGTTTGTTGATAGTGCAGTATTTTACAGTTCAGGCACAAGATATCAATGTACTATTCAAAGAAGCCTCCAATTTTGAAAGGGTACAAAAAGAAAATGAAGCTTTAGAGAAATACAAACTGGTGCTTACACAAGAGCCAGCTAATCTAAAAGCCTTGGTAAAAGCAACAGAACTGAGTGCATCCATCGGAGGTAGGCAAGCAGATAAAAACAATAAACGCTTGTTTTATGAAACCGCATTATCGTATGCCAAAAGAGCTTGGCAAGCCGACAGCAATCATGCTGATGCCGCTTATGCCATGGCGATGATAGCAGGTAGGATGACCGATATCGAAACGGAGAATAAACAGATCGTTGCATTTGTTAAAGACATTAAGCTGTATGCTGATAAAGCTTTGGCTATTAATCCTGATCACGCAAAAGCCAATTACACATTGGGTAAATGGCATTATGAAATGGTGACTTTATCGGGATTGAAAAAAGCGGCTGTAAAATTATTGTATGGTGGACTACCATCCGGTGATTTAGAAAAGGCCATTGTTTACATGGAGAAATGCAAAACTTTAGAACCCTATTTCGCTTTGAATTATTTGGATCTGGCAAAAGCATACAAAGAAGCCAGACAACCCGCAAAAGCAATCGAAGTACTCAATAAGCTGGTTAAATTGCCTGTGAGAACAGGAGATGATCCGGCGATCAAGGCAGAAGGAGCCAAAATGCTAGAAGCTATTCAATAAAATCTATAAAACAATCTCATGTCATTACTGGAACGTTTCACAACAGCTGTTGCCAATAGCAAAACATTATCTGAGAAGCCGGATAATGAAACTTTATTACAACTGTATTCACTGTACAAGCAAGCTACCGAGGGTGATAATACAGAAACCGGTCCATCAAATCCCTTTGATTTCGTTGCTAAATTTAAACATGAAGCATGGGAAAAATTAAAAGGAATGACCAAAGAAACTGCCATGGAGCAATACGCAACATTAGTAGAAAAATTAAAAGGCTAAAAAAAAGAGGAGATGTACAGCACATACATCTCCTCTTTCTTGTTTCTTGTTTCTTGTTTCTTGTCCCTTTCTTGTCCCTTGTTTCTAATTTCTTGTTTCTTATTTAATAAGGTATCCAATCCCAATACTCATATTGTTGAATGCATTTCCCAATGCTCCTCCATAAATATTAAAAGCATTCGACTTGGTTTCATTCCCCGTACTGGAAGATGTTTTTCCATGATCAAAACGAATACCTGCCAAGGATCCCATATTGGCTGAAAACACCCATTTCTTTTTGGTCAGGTATACAATGCCAATCGTTGCAGATGCACCGATACTGAAATTATTGGCCTTATTCGCTATCTGGTTGTTATTCTTGGATTCAAAACGTGCAAAGGTGGTTCCAAAACTAAAAGGAAAACTAAGGTATACCCTTTGTGCAAGTGGCGTTAAAATAGTGTGCCCAAAACCAATACCAATTGCATTTCGAATCTGCTTGTTCTCAATATTACTGGCAGGATTTTGCTTGGTAACATTATGATTGAAAGTCAAGGTCAAACTATTGAACTTTCTATCCGATCTAAATTTAGATGCCGATATACTAAATCCGGTTCCAAAATTTGAATTAGAAGCAGCAGAACTGACGCTACTAGTCTTATTTGTTGATAAATCTATAAAGCCGGTTAACAATCTATCATTTTTTTGAAACTGTGTATAACCGATCAAGGAAACCAGTAACAAAGGAAGCACTACTAATTTTCTCATGTTTAGTTTTTTTCAAAGAAAAGAAAATTATTACCAACGCTGCATGAATAAATGGGTTTAACAAGAGATTAAACCGGTATTACAGTTTTTGCTTTTTCCATCTTCCGCTACGCATATACCAGAATGAAGGTATAAATAGGGTAGTCCAATACAACATTTCACTTGCCCATCCCCATTCGATAGACCATTGAAGTTTCTCGAGTACAGTGTAGACATATAAACAATACAAAACGATGGCGGCAATCTCACTATACAGATTCACTTTTGTATTACCCGTACCCGTTACTGCATTCAACCAAATAACAGATACCGACATAAATACAAGTGCCACAGACACAATACGCATAACCGGAATAGCAGCTGCAATAAAATCTTCTCCTTGACCATACACAGATAAGAAACTATGCGGGAACAAATTCAATACGGTACATACAAATACCGCAAACCCCACACTCCACAACATAATTTTTTTCACCAACTCTGTTACCCTTTCTTGTTTGCCTTGTCCGATGACATTACTCACCATACTATTCGCAGTAGCCCCAAATGCCCAGGTAAAACAGCCAAAGAATCCAAAAATATTACGCATGGTATTCGAAATGGCCAGATCCCTGGCACCATGATGTTCAATTAAGATATAAAAGAACTCCCAGCTGATAATACTGATGGCAAACTGCAGAATTACAGGAAAGGATATGCGTAAAATCAATTTGATATTATTCCAGTCATATTTTGTGTTTTGAAACAGACTCAGGTTCTTGCCAATACCTTTTGCCTGAATGACAAAGAAGATCACGAATAATCCTGCCACTTCAGAAATAATAGAGGCATAAGCAGCACCGTTGAAGCCTAATTCCGGAAGTCCGAGTTTGCCATAGATAAATCCATAATCAAAATAAACATTGGTAATGGCTTCTGTTGCGGTACCAATGATCAGGTAGCGACTTTGGTTGGTGCCCACCAACAAGGCATTGCGCATTTGGTAGACATACAAAAAGGGTAGACCTAAAATACGGATATTCAAAAAAGATACGGCCATATCCACTCGTTCCTGATCTTGTAAAGCATATTGAAACAATAGGGGTGCAAAAAACCAGGTGACCAATATCCCGAGTAAAGCCAATACCAATGAAATCCGTATACCCTGAAAAAACAAACTACCAATTTGATCGATCCGATTCTCACCGGCTCTTCGTGAGATCAAAGCTTGCAAGCCATTATTCAGTCCTTGTCCAATCACCGCAAAAATCAAATAATACACACCGGTGATTCCTGCCACCCCCAATTCCTGCTGACCTAAGCCACTCAGGAAAATATTATTGGTGATAAAATTGATCTGTGGAACAATGATGGAAGCGGTAATGGGTAAGGCAATAGTCAATATCTGCCGATGGCTGATTGATACCTGTAAATTCATATTGCTTTTCCCGATTTCCATAAATGCGGGCAAAGCTACAATATTAACCAGTGCACAAATCAGTGGCTTTTTTTATATCATTGCAATCAATATCGATTGTATGGCAAGAAAAACAATGGCATTCTATCCACCCACACCGTTGGTTATGTCCCCGAAAGATCAACTTCGGGTGGAGATAGGTCCTTTGTACGTAGCTTGTTCTATTGCTGATCAACATACCATTCACGCATTTGAATTTTTTGTACTCGACAACGATATCAATGACTGGAGTGATGTTTTCTTTGAGATCAAAAATAACTCTGTCTTACTGGATAAATATTCAGGCAACGTACATCTATGTTACAATTTCCGGGAGGCATTGATCATCCCGGCTGAAAAAATGAATACTGCCGCGGCAACTGATTTTTTATCCATGGTATATGGAGAATCGAATAGACATGAACAGAAACATGATAAACTAACTGATGCTAAAAATATGGTCAATTGCTATCGCATCAGAAAGACCATCTTAGACCAGGCAGTCAGACATTTTCATTTGTTTCAAGGACATCATATTTACACGGAAATTTTAAATTCACTGTTTGCAAGACCCGATTTACCTGATACATTACTACATATTCAAGTATATCCTCAATCTTTCATTGCTGTGTTGATGATAAAGGGACAACTGCATTTCATTCAGTCTTACAGCTTTGAAACTTCTGCAGACCTTTGCTTTTATCTCTTATCCATACTCAAAGAGCATGACCTGAGAGCGGAAGATACCCATATTGAAATGAGTGGTTTTATTGAGCCACATGGTGAATTACATCAGCATTTACAACAATTATTCCCCAAACGATCGTTCAGCAATCTTTCTGAATCAGCACTGATTCCTGAGATGCTTGAATCATATCATGCCCATTATTTTACCCCGTTCTTTAATCCGATTGTATGAGAATTATTTCCGGAAAATGGGGGGGCAGGAGGATCAGTCCACCCGCCCAAATGCCACATACCCGACCTACTACCGATATAGCCAAAGAAGGGTTATTCAATATCCTTCAAAACAGGATGGATTTTGAAGGCATCGAATCTTTGGATCTATTTGGGGGCACCGGCTGCATCAGTTATGAACTGGCATCACGCGGTGCAGCGCAATTAACCCTTGTAGAAAAAGACCCCATCATGCATGCATTCATCAAAAAGAACGCAGAAATGTTAGGGATGGAAAACTATAAGGTATTGAAGATGGATGTATTTGCGTATTTGCAATCCTGTGACGAAGACTTCGATTTCATTTTTGCAGGTCCCCCTTACGCCTTGGGAACCATCGATGAATTACCCAAGCTAATTGTCTCCAAAAAAATGATCCGTAAAGGCGGCTTTTTTGTACTGGAACACACACCGCGAAACAATTATGAAAAATTTGAAGGCTTTAGCTTTCAACGAAATTATGGGACTACTTTGTTTTCGTTTTTTGTGAGTAGTCCATAGTCCATAGTTTTAGTGTCAGTAAGAATATTTTTATACCTTATGTTCCATCGAATAACTTTAATTAAAGAATAATAAAATAAACCCCATGGACTATGGTCTATTGACCATGGACTACCACCAATGAACCGCCCCATCTTCATAACAGGTATCGGAACTGAAATCGGTAAAACGGTGGTATCGGCCATTGTAACCCAGGCATTAGAAGCTGATTATTGGAAACCGGTACAAGCCGGATTTGAAACCGGTACGGATGCACAAAGAGTAGAACAATTGGTAACGAATACAGCTACCGTCATTCATCCGGAAATCTATTGTTTACAAATGCCGGCTTCTCCGCATATCGCTGCAAGGGCTGAGCAAATCATTATTGATATTGATATCATACAAGAAAAAGCAAAGCAACTGTTGAGCGAAAAACCCGATCGCATATTAGTGATAGAAGGTGCTGGGGGATTATTGGTACCACTGAACGATCAACAATCGATCGCTGATCTGATTCTTTCATTGAATGCACGAGTGATTCTGGTGAGCAGAAATTATTTAGGCAGCATCAATCATTCTCGTTTAACGGCAGCTTACTGTAAACAAGTAGGCATCGATGTGATGGGCTGGATCTTCAACGATCAATACCTCGATTATGAAGATGAAATCGTAACATGGAGTGGTTTTCCTTCTTTGGGTTCTGTGCCTTATCTTTCTGAGGTAAATCCAACATTCATTCAGCAGCAAGCAGGAAATATCCGTAGTACCTTGCATCGCTATTTATAACAGATCAACATGACAAAAGACGCATTGAGAAAGATCTATAAAGCCAAACGAAAAGAGTTGGACGGACATGATCGTTTGCGTATGGATGATTTGATGTTGATACAATTTCAGCAATTCGATTTCAGCAGTATTCAAACTTTATTAACATATTGGCCTATATCCGGACAAGCAGAACCCAATACGCATTTGTTTTCAGGATATTTAAGACATATGGTACCGGGATTGAACATTGCATATCCGGTGTCTGATCAGGAAACAGGTACCATGACAGCACATTTGATTGATGAAGACACCGTGTATACCGTCAATAATTGGGGTATTACAGAACCACCGGCAACAGCACCATTACAGCCTACCGATATCGACCTCATTTTTGTACCCATGCTTATTTGCGATGTCCAAGGATACAGGGTAGGCTATGGCAAAGGATTCTATGACCGTTACCTGCAACAATGCCGAACAGATGCCGTTACCATCGGTTTTAGTTATTTTGATCCCATCCCATTGATCACAGACACCCACGAATTTGACGTACCTTTGAACTACTGTATCACGCCGAACGAGGTCTATGAATTTTAATACGATATTTCTTACTTCTTTTAGGGTTCTTTTATTGCCGATTGCTTTGCTGTATGGACTCATTATCCGTATTCGCAATTGGATGTTTGATCAACAATACCTCAAATCTGCTTCCTTTAATTTCCCTTTGATCTGTGTAGGTAATTTAGCAGTGGGCGGCACCGGTAAGTCACCGATGGTAGAATATCTTTTGTATTTATTATCACCTCAATTCAAAGTAGGTACGCTGAGTAGGGGATATAAAAGAAAAACAAAAGGCTATGCATTGGCCAATCCCACAACAACGGCATTGGAGATTGGTGATGAACCTATGTTATTCCACATGAAGTTTCCGCAAATACCCGTAGCAGTTGGTGAGGAAAGATTGGTAGCCATACCACAATTATTACAAGATGTCCCCGATCTGCAAGCCATCATTCTGGATGATGCTTTTCAGCATCGCTCTGTGAAAGCAGGATTTAATATTCTACTGACAGAATACAGTAATATCTATGTAAACGATTTCTTTTTGCCTACCGGTGATCTGCGTGATGAAAGAAGGTCTGCCAAAAGAGCCAATATTATTGTGGTTACCAAATGTCCGGCAGATCTTTCATCTGAGCGAAAACAACAGATCATTCGCAACCTCAAACCCCGTGCAGATCAAAAAGTATTTTTTACGAGGATTGCGTATGGGGTGCCTTATCATATTTTCAATTATGAAGATGAATGGTTATTAACCCCAAGAGTAGAGGTATTACTGGTATGTGGTATTGCCAATCCAAAACCACTGAAAGAATACCTGCATGAATGCACCCATACTTACTATCAGCAAGACTATTCAGATCATCATATTTTCTCCATTGACGATCTGAATGAGATCAAAGAAAAATTTGATCGCATTCACGCCAAAGACAAAATCATTCTGACAACAGAAAAAGATGCAGTTCGTTTGTTAAAATTCAGGGATGAATTAGCAACCTTACCGATGTATGTTTTACCCATACGACATGATTTTTTGTTTGGAGAAGGTGAACAATTTAATCGAATGGTTACTGATTTTATCAGGAACTTTAGGTACAAGCCTATATCATGAGTAAGAAAACATCGAAGCAAAAGAAACAGAAGCAAAAACAAAAATCTGTAACGGCACAATTACTAAAAGGTAAACTGGAAGTAACCCGTTCAGGTATGGGATATGTGGTCATCGATAATGGCAGTGGCGATGTACTGGTTCGTCCGGGCGACTTCATGAATGCCCTCAATGGAGATGTAGTACGTGTAAAAGTGGTTCGAGAAAACGGAAGAACCGGCAAAAAAGAAGGAAAGATCACAGAAGTGATCAGCCGCAGACAAACAGAATTCATTGGATACATACAACTCTCTACCAATTTTGCATTTTTTGTTCCTGATACGGATAAACCCATGCCGGATCTTTTTATTCCATTGACATCCTTGAATGGTGCTAAAAATAAAGACCGTGTAGTAGCCCGATTGGTCAAATGGGAGAAAGAAGATAAAAAACCCGTAGGCGAAGTCGTAAGTGTAATGCAACCGGAAGATGAGAACGATGCAGCCATGAAAGAATTACTGGCACAAGCCGGTTTCCCATTGTTTTTCCCGGAAGATGTATTGGAAGAGGCAGAACGATTACCCGATGTACTGGATACAGAAGAGATCAAAAAAAGAAAAGACTGCAGAGAGATTCGCACATTTACCATCGACCCTGTAGATGCCAAAGATTTTGATGACGCCATTTCTATTCGAAAATTAGCCAATGGCATTTACGAAATCGGTGTTCATATTGCAGACGTCAGCTATTATGTTCATCCGGAAACAGAATTAGATGAAGAAGCGTATAAGAGAGCTACATCCGTTTACTTGCCTGATAGGGTGAACCCAATGTTACCGGAACGAATCTCGAATGAACTGTGTTCGCTCAGACCTCATGAAGATAAATTTACTTTCTCCGCCATTTTTCAAATGAATGCCAAAGGAGAGATCAAACAATATTGGTTAGGTAGAACGGTGATTCATTCTGATCATCGCTTTACTTATGAAGATGTTCAAGAGATCATTGAAACCAAGGAAGGAAAATTTGCAGAAGATATTTTACTACTGAATGATTTTGCACAGAAAATGCGAAAGAAGCGCTTCAGTAAAGGTGCTATCAATTTCTCTTCCCAGGAAGTGCGTTTTAAGTTAGATGAAAAGGGGAAACCGGTAGGTATTGTTGTAAAGGAAAGTAAAGAAGCACATCAACTGATTGAAGAGTTTATGCTACTGGCCAATCGTACCGTTGCTGAGAATATTTCCAAAATACAGATCAATAAAAAGCAGATCCCATTCCCATATCGTGTGCATGATCAACCGGATGCAGAAAGATTGGCTCCTTTTATGGAGTTTGCAAAAAAGTATGGTCATAAGTTCGATCTAAGCTCTCCTGAATCTATTGCTGCAAGTTTTAATCAAATGCTGGCAGATGCCAAAGGAAAACCTGAGCAGCATGTATTGGAGCAATTGGGTATACGTACCATGGCAAAAGCCGTGTATACGACCGAGAATATTGGTCACTACGGATTGGCTTTTGAATATTATTGTCACTTTACTTCTCCCATCCGAAGATATCCCGATGTATTGGTGCACCGTGTACTGGAAACTGTGCTACAGGGAAAACCAATGATCGACAAAAAAATGGAAGAGAAGTGTAAACACAGCAGCGACAGAGAACGTGCAGCCATGGAATGCGAACGTGCAGGTAATAAATACAAACAAGTAGAGTACATGCGCGATTATCTGGGAGAAAGTTTTGAAGGGGTAGTGAGTGGTGTTGCCAGTTTTGGATTCTGGGTAGAAACTGTTGAACACAAATGTGAAGGATTGGTAAGTTTGATTGGACTGAGTGATTATGATGATTTCAGATTGGTGGAAAGTGATTATAGCTTGGTTGGACGAAGAAGTGGCAGAACCTTCCGAATGGGTGATAAAGTAACCATTCGGGTAGTGGCAGCGAATCTTGAAAAAAGACAATTGGATTATGAATGGGTGATTGAGGGGAAGAGTGAAAAGTCAAAAGTGTCCCGTAGGACTCCTTCGGAGAAAAGTGAAAAGGAGACGGGTAAAAGGAAAAAAAAGTAAAATAGAGATAGGCTCAGTCCTCTACTTCATGAAATAGGATTCCTTCTTTTGCCAGTAAAGATAATACAGGTGCATAAATAGAAGGAATGATCGGAATATGCAGTCCTTTTTCAGGTAAAGCTTTTTCGGCTATCAATATAGCTGCGATGCCCAATGGCAATCCAACTGTTTTCGCCATGGCTGTGCGTAAATGATCTTCGCCTTTGACCACCAGACTGCTTTTGACGGTTTTATATTGACCATTCAACTCATATTCAATCTCATGCAACATCACAATCATGTCTTTATCCTGCGGCTCCAATATCCAGGATGATTCCATTCTCCATTGAAGAATATCTGCAGCAGTACATATCCCTTTATGGATCGGCTGTTCACTATTCAAACCCAAACTGAGTAGCATTGCGTGAATATGTGGATCAGATGATAATTGTTCAGGTGTAACAGACAATTCGTGCTGTTGTATATGCTGTTGAAGAAAATCAGACATCCGCAGATGAGCTGTATCGTAAGTCAGAATTTCATCCGTGAGTTTCAGGTCAACGATGGCAGTCCAACCTTTGCAGAAATCTGAATGCCGCAGCGTTGTTCTGATGAATGTTGAACAATCTTGTAAATCGTATTTCGGAATATAACTCAAAGAATCTCTGTTGGCATAATAGGCCAATTCACCAAGATTGGGGATGGTTACCTTTCCGGATGCACGGAACAATTGTTCATAAGACAATGCCTGTTCTTCACCGTTTTTCAGAAATACAGCACCGGCCTTGCCAGCCAGTACTACATTGCGAGGATTCCAACTGATTTTATAATGCCAAGGATTATTATCGCTTTCAGGAGCTACCAATCCACCGCAATGTGATAAGAAGGAATGGATCTTTCCACCTTTGGCTTTAATGGCATGGATCAATTGCATCGCACTCATGTGATCGATACCGGGATCCAATCCCATCTCACACAAAAACAACAATTCCTTATCAGCAATTTGCTGTTGCCATGCTTTGATTTGATCATCGACATAAGAAGCAGTGAGTAAATGTTTCCCGAGATCCAAGCAGTCCAAAGCCACATGATAATGAAGAGCAGGCGGCATCAAAGAGATCACCACATCTGCAGCAGCGATCAATGATCTTCTTTTTTCGGTATCGGTAATATCCAGTTGAACCGCATGGGTATGCATTTCAGTGCCCAACTTTTGAAAAACGGTCTCTATATCCGCATCTGCCACGGTTAGTTTCCATTGTCTGCGTCGGGTTTCGCGTTTGAGGTAATCAATCAGGACAGTAGATGATTTACCGGCACCAAAAACAAGGATATGAGGAGGTGGAAATGACATGCCGCAAGCTAAGTAGAATTGCGTAATCAAATACGGGGTTTACGTGTGGGCAAAAAAATCAACTCAATTCTGTAACTAAAGCAGGATAGCTTCGTTCAACTTAAAAAATCCTACATGAAACAAGCGATCACCTTATTCGTTTCGTTACTGATGCTGACCGGAACGATCCTTGCCCAAAAAACCATTCGCGATGCCAATGCACAGAGTCGCAATGGACTCAAAAATTTCCATGCGGTACAGGTATCCAATGGTATTGACCTGTATCTCACACAATCATCTGAAGAAGCGGTAGCAGTAAGTGCTGTTTCTGATGAGTATCGTGATAAGATCATCACGGAAGTGGTAGATGGGGTATTGAAGATTTACTACGAAAAAAAGGATGGCTGGAATTGGGGTTCTAATACCGGCAATAAAAAACTAAAAGCCTATGTATCCGTGAAAAATCTGGATAAGTTGGGTGCTTCAGGTGGTTCTGACGTGTCTTTAGAGACCGTGATCAGAAGCAATAAACTCAGCATCTCTATTTCCGGTGGTTCAGACCTCAGGGGAGAGATTCAATGCGATGAATTAAGTCTGTCAGCCAGCGGTGGCAGCGATGCTACCATTAAAGGTAAAGCTACTCAGGTGAAGATTACTGCATCAGGAGGAAGTGATGTAGATGGGTATGGGTTGATTACGGATGTATGCAGAGTGGTTTCCAGTGGAGGCAGTGATGTTAGCATTACCGCAAATAAGCAAATGGATGCCACTGCATCAGGAGGTAGCGATATCCATTACAAGGGGAATGCTACGGCTACGACTTCCAAAAGCGGTAGTTCAGACATCAGAAAAGTGACCAACTAAGTCTCTTGCATATAAGGTAATAGAAGAACAAAACACCCTAGTTTTCCCATCGTCAAGAGCCATGGAAAAACGGGGTGTTTTTTTATGCAGCTTTGTGGATAAAACTGCTTAAAAAACAGCCATTTCAGCCCTTTTTTCCCACCTAAAAAAACTATCTTCGCCATCCCGGATTTATGGGTGCTAACATCCACCGGGAAGAACTCAAAAATACGTACGAGAAAAGCGAACATGGAAGAAAATCTGCTACCCGAACAGACGAGCGATAACGACCGCATTATACAGGTCAATATTGAAGAACAAATGAAAACAGCCTACATCGATTATTCGATGTCGGTGATCGTTGGTCGTGCCCTACCTGATGCCAGGGATGGTTTTAAACCGGTACATCGCAGGGTTTTATATGCGATGAATGAACTGGGTAATAACAGCAACAAGCCCTACAAAAAATCTGCCCGTATTGTGGGTGAAGTGATGGGTAAATACCACCCGCATGGCGACTCATCCATCTATGATACTTTGGTGCGTATGGCACAGGATTGGACCATGCGTTATACGCTGGTAGATGGACAGGGTAACTTTGGTAACCAGGATGGTGATCCACCGGCGGCTATGCGTTATACAGAAGCCCGTTTACAGAAAGTGGCAGAAGCCATGCTGGATGATATTGAAAAAGAGACGGTTGATTTTCAACTGAATTTCGATGACTCTTTACAAGAACCAACTGTTCTTCCTTCCCGTATTCCTCAACTCTTGGTGAATGGTTCATCCGGTATTGCCGTAGGTATGGCTACCAATATGATGCCGCATAACCTCGGTGAAGTGGTGGATGGATGCGTAGCATTTATTGATAACAGAGAGATCACAGGAGAAGAACTGATACAATACGTAAAAGCCCCTGATTTCCCAACGGGAGGTGTGATCTATGGTATGGAAGGTGTAAAACAGGCTTTACTCACCGGAAGAGGAAGAGTTGTGGTGCGTGGTAAATGTCACGTGGATACTAAACAAAGCGGTCGTGAGCAGATCGTAATCACGGAAGTTCCTTATCAGGTAAACCGAGATCAATTAACAGATCGTATTGGACAATTGGTGAATGATAAGACTGTTGAAGGGATTGCACATGTTAACAATGAAAGTAACAAACGCGAAGGAACCAGAATTGTATTGGATCTGAAGCGTGATGCAGTAGCGCAAGTGGTCATTAACCAATTGTATAAATACACTGAATTACAAACCAGCTACGGTATCAACAACGTAGCACTATCCAAGGGTAAACCTAAGATCATGAACCTGCGCGATTTGATCGCTGAGTTCATTGATTTTAGAATGGATGTAGTCATCCGCAGAGCCAAATTCGATTTGCGTAAAGCAGAAGAGCGTGCGCATATCTTGGAAGGATACCTGAAAGCATTGGATTATTTGGATGAAGTGATCACCCTGATCCGTGCCAGCAGAACACCGGATGAAGCCAAAGAAAGTCTGATCAGCAAGAGTAAAGAAGCCAAATGGTTACTCAAACAAGAACTCTTCACTGATCTTTCCAACGAATTATACAAACAGGAAGAAGGTTTATCAGAAGCACAGGCAAAAGCCATTCTGGAACTGCGTTTACAGCGTTTGACCGGTATGGAAAGAGAGAAAATCATTGAAGAATTCAATGGTTTGATCAATACCATCAAAGACTTAAAAGCATTATTGGGAAGTGAAACACTTCGTTATGACCTGATCAAAAAAGAATTGATCGAGATCAAAGAGCAATTTGGAGATGCGCGTAAGAGTGAGATTCAATACCTCGCTGATGAGATGCGTATTGAGGATCTAATTGAAGAAGAAGATGTAGTGATTACCATTTCACATTTGGGTTATATCAAAAGAACATCCGCATCTGAATACCGCCAACAAAAACGGGGTGGAAGAGGAGCTGTGGGTTCTAAAACACGTGAAGAAGATTTTGTAGAACATCTATTTGTAGCTTCTACCCATGACACGATGCTATTCTTCACGGAAAAAGGGCGCTGTTATTGGATGCGTGTATACGAAATACCCGAAGGAGAAAAGCAAAGCAAAGGAAGAGCCATTCAAAACCTGATACAATTACCGGGTGATGACAAGGTGAAAGCCATTATTGATGTAAAAAATCTGGCCGATAAAGATTTTGTACAGCAACATTATATTGTACTTTGTACCAAGAAAGGGATCATCAAAAAGACTTCTTTGGAAGATTTCAGTCGCCCTAGAGCCAATGGTGTGAATGCCATTACCATTGTGGAAGGCGATGAATTACTGGAAGCAAGGATGACCGATGGTAAATCAGAGATCATGCTGGCGGTGAAAAGTGGTAGAGCCATTCGTTTTGAGGAAGAAAAGGTACGCGCAACCGGCAGAGGCGCCATTGGTGTAGCAGGTATTGAGGTAGATGATGAGAAAGATGAAGTAATTGGCATGATCTGTGTAAATAAGGAGGATACTACCCGAACCATTTTGGTAGTAAGTGAAAAAGGCTTTGGAAAAAGAACACCGATCGATGAATACCGTATCACCAATCGAGGTGGAAAAGGGGTTAAAACGATCAATGTTACAGACAAAACAGGAAGTTTAGTTGGCATCCTCTATGTAACTGAAAAAGAAGACCTTATCATCACTTGTAAATCAGGTATCACCATTCGTACCAGCATCAGTGAGATCCGTGAAGCCGGTAGGGCCACACAGGGTGTGAAACTGATCAGGATCGATGAAGGAGATGAGATTGCTGCCATTTCACAGATTGAAGATGATGATGAAGATGCATCATCGGAAATACCTGGTGAAACAACAGAAAACGAAAACCCTGCAACAGAAAATAACGATTCAACCACTAACGAAAACCAAGTTTAAAAACCTCCCGTTATGAAGAAGCTATTCATGCTTTCCATCTTTGCTGCAACATTGCAGTTTGTTACCGCACAGGATTATAAAAAGGTACAAAATGCATTGATCTTAGGCAGGGTGGAAGATGCAAAAACAGAGATCGATAAATTAGCTACAGATCCCAAAGCACAGGCAAAAGCAGAGACATATATGCTCAAAGCCAAGATCTATGCTGCGATCTTTAAAACACCTGAACTCAGTGCCAAATATGCCAATGCCGGAGCAGAAGCAGAAGCGGCTTTGAAGAAATACCAGGAAATGGATCCAACCTATGCGATCGCAAAAGAGAAAGATGGTCTCGGCGCCTATTTCGATATGTATTTTGGTTTTATTACTAGAGGAACCGGTAGTTTCAATGATAAAGATTGGGCGAATGCAGGTGAAAATTTTGCGACCGCTATCCGTTATATCGATCAGATTATTGAGAACAAATGGACCAGCAATAACCTGAAAATGGATACCACATCCATCCTCTATGCCGCTTATGCTTTCCAAAATGCCAAAAAATTAGCTACTGCTGCTGACTATTATCAGCGTTTGGCGGATAATAAAGTATCAGATACCATCTTTATAGATGTGTATCGCTACTTACTGGATTATTATTCCAGCAGTCAAAAGGATGAAGCAAAATTCAAAAAGAACCTTGCGCTGGCTAATGAAGTATTTCCTGATAAAAGTAAAGAATGGGAAATCTATGAGATGGATTTCATCGACACATACGATCTGAAAACAAAAACAGAAATGTATGACAAAGAAGATGCAGCGGGAACTTTGACTGAGAATAAATACCTGTTATTCGGAGAATCTTTTGCCAATGCTAAGAATAAAGATGACCTGGATAGCGCTACTGCAGCTAAGTATAGCAACAAATCGATTGAAGCATTTAAAAAAGCATTTGCTAAGAACAGCAATAACGCTATTGCCGCCTTCAACGTAGGTGTGGTGAGTTACAATACTTTTGCAACACTGGATGATAAGGTGCGTGACAATATTCGTTCCGTTCAAAGGATCAATGCAGAGAAACCTGTTGAAAAAGATCCTAAGAAAAAAGCAGCAGTAGAAGCCAAAGCAAAAGCGGAAGCTGAACCTTATCTAAAAGACAATGCAGCATTAGAACCCTCTATTACTCAACAAGTAGATCAGGCAATAGAATGGTTGCAGAAAGCTTACGCTATCTTAAAAGATAAAAGCAGCAGAACCAATAACGAAAAAAGTGTGATCAATCGTACGGTTGACTGGTTAGCCAATTTGTACGCTTATAAGCGCGATAGAGCAAGAGGTAAAGACAATGCAGCATTTGATGCTTTTGAAGCGAAATACAAAGAGTTTGATGCATTACACAACAAGTTCTAAAGTGTAAAGCCCAACAAATATTGAAAAGCCCTGTTAAACCATTAACAGGGCTTTTTATTTGCCCTATAGAACCAGTATATTTAATAGTACGTAAATACCTGTATATGAAATCATCCATCACCATAGCAGTATTGGCACTATTCAGTTCTCTGAGTGCTTGTCAGAGCTCTTCCAGTAAAAACACAGAAGTTCCGCTTACAGGCGAACCGACACTGAAAACCAATATCATAGTGAACAACAGAGAGATCATTTGGGGAATGGATTTTCTGCCCAATGGGGATCTGTTATTCACAGAGAAAAAAGGTACCATCGCGCGATATACCACCGGTGGCACTATACAGGAAATATCGGGTGTACCAGCCGGCATCCTTAGCAATGGACAAGGTGGTTTATTGGATATCAAAGTCCACCCAAACTATGCCACCAATGGATGGATCTATATTTCCTACGCAGCTTCAGAATCAGGAGTGAATGGTGCAGTTTTAAAACTTACACGATTTAAACTCAATGGTAATACCATCACCAATACAGAAACCATTTTTCAAACCAAAACAGCCAATACTTGGTATGGACATTTTGGTAGTCGTATCATTTTTGACAAAGCCGGAATGCTCTATCTGAGCGTAGGAGAGGGTGGCTCTACCAGTTATGGCGGTGTAGGCAGCGGGAACATGAATGCACAGGATACCAAAAGTGATTGGGGAAAAGTACATCGAATGACAGATGACGGAAAAATACCCGCCGATAATCCAGTACTCCCGGGAAATACAACAGCAACTACCGTATTCTCTTACGGACATCGCAATCCACAGGGTATGACTTATGATGCAATCAATAATCGCATCTGGGAAAATGAACACGGTCCAATGGGTGGTGATGAAATCAATTTGGTGGAGAAAGGAAAAAACTATGGATGGCCCTTGGTGAGTTATGGAAAAAACTATGATGGTGTAGCTGTCTCATCCAATCCCACTGCGAATGGTATTACAGATCCTTTGAAATATTGGGTTCCCTCCATCGCTCCGAGTGGATTGGCAGTGATCACCAGCGATAAATTCAAATCCTGGAAAGGAAACTTGTTGACCGGTTCTCTCAATTCAAGTCATGTAAACAGAGCTGTATTAGAAGGCAACACTATTACCAAAGATGAAAGAATACTCGAAGGCATCGGTCGTGTCCGCAATGTCAAACAAGGTCCCGATGGCGCTATTTATGTAGCTGTTGAAGGACCGGGGAGAATTATTCGGGTGAGTGCAGAGTGAATGGTAAATGGCAGATCTCAGATGTCAGATATAAAAAGTTAGATACTTCGTGTAAAACTCTGCGTAACTCTGTGGTAAAAATAACCACTGAGTTACACAGAGTTTTTACATCTAACATCTGCCATCTGACATAAACTAGCTTCCTACTCTCCAAACGGTAAAAACTTCTCATCCTGAATTTCCTTAAGAACGGGAGCGTGGTGGTTGAGTGTTTGTCCGTTTATAACGATTTCATATTTCCGGAGATATGCTTGCATCATGTGGGTAGCAGTGAATTGATCCATCACTCGTTCATGACAACGTTTACGATCATATTGTGAGATATTTTGCAATGCCTGTACCAATTCTTTTTTACTGGCAGATAAATAACCAACATCCTTTGTAACGATCTCAGACAAAGAACCATAAGGTGTGCCGAAAACCGGACAACCAAAATATAAACTCTCGGTAATCGCCAATCCAAAAGGCTCATGCCAACGAACAGGAAACAACATGGCTGCTGATTGTCGAAGGATCTGATTTTTTTCTTCTCCACCCTTCATTCCATGAAACTGAACATGGCTATCGAATGTGAGACGAATACCTTGGTTGAAATTGAACCGATGTCCACCGATGACCTGTAATGGCCATTGGGCTTTTCTGGATATATCAATAGCACCTTGTACATTTTTAACACGCCAAGCAGCATCACCTAAGAAATGAATATAGGAGCGAGGACCCGCAAGAGCAGGATCACCATAATCATCCGGATCAATACCATTCCAAACAAATGACTCACTACAAAAACGTTCTGCATGGTTGCGGGATACAAAAACAGTGTTCACCGGCAAAGGAACTTGTTCATTCATGTTTCCATGCATGGTCATGAGATGGGGAAGGAGTGGCGTTTCATTAACCGTATGATTCAAGTGAATGATATCAATGCCTTTGTCTTTGGGTACTTGCTGATTGAAAGGCTGTGCAGGATCAAATGGATACACTTCTGCAAACGGACAACTGGAGCCCGGCGCTACCAGATAAGAAACTTGGTGTCCGGCTTTTACCAATGCTTTCCCCAACCACCAGATCACACGTTCAGTGCCGCCATATTTCAAAGCGGGGATGGCAGTGTTGTTGACGATGAGGATATGCATAGGGTGTAAAAGTACGGAAGGGATGGGAGATGGGAGATGTCTGATGTGAAAAGTGAAAGGTGAAAGGTGAAAGGATTTTTTTGGAGTGATTTTTTTACCACGGAGGTAACACAGAGTACGGCGCAGAGTTGCACAGAGATTTTAAAATTTTAAGACTCCTCTGTGTACCTCTGCGCCAAACTCGGTGCGACTCTGTGGTTTTGTCTATGTAATACTAAAGATGGAGAACAATAAGCCGCGAGAGATGGTGCAGTTGTAAATTTTTTTTGATGAATTAAAAAACCATTTTTACTTTTACAAAAGAAACTTATTGATAAGGCAGGGGAAAATGCTGGACAAGCCAATTTTATTTGGCAGGCATTTTAACTGAACAGCCTTATTTTTTTGAAGAGCCACTGAGAGGTGGCTTTTTTATTGTTGATGAAAATACATCATGAACTATGTCACCAATAGGAATAGGAGTGACAGAATACGAATTAACACCTTTAGCATGTCTGATTTTTGAAGTGAGAGAAGAAACGACTTCTTTTTGGAGAGACTTTTTTACCACGGAGGTAACACAGAGTACGGCGCAGAGTTGCACGGGGATTTTAAAATTTTAAGACTCCTCTGTGTACCTCTGCGCCAAACTCTGTGCCACTCTGTGGTTTGGGTTTCGGTTTGGTCATTTTTTAAAATACATCATAAAAAACGTCACCAATAAAAATAGGAGTGACAGGATAGGGATCAACACGCGTTTAAAGGATCTTCTAAACATTCGGTATACAATGATAATCGGAAGTACAATACCCAATGCAAGGGTAGGCAAAGCCAACAGTTCATATAACGCACCGGTAACCATGTAGTCATACACATTATTGATGGATACACTGATCATCCAAAAGATAAAGACAAAAAAAGACAGCAGTAAAACGATAAGGTCTGTATTCCAAACGATTTTCTTCATAACATATAAGGCGTCTTAGCTAAAGATAGTAATTGGCAAAAAGAAATCGCAATAACCGACCCCCAATCGTGCGTTCGTGCGCACAAACTACAGACCATTGAAAAACAATTATAACTCAATATTATGTTACTTCGTTAGCCTCTGTGTAGGGGCAATGCTAATTTGCGTTAGCTGCATTGCCACGGTGTAGGCAGAAATACGAGTAAAAAAGAAAACTTAGGGCAAGCGAGGGAAACGAGCAATAATTCGCACCGTTTCGTATATTGTAAATAAAAAATATGTTTAACAATATAAACCTATCAAAACATAGGATATTAAATAAATTCAATGACGCATTAAATGCTTCTAAAAAGAAAATTAATTCTCCTATAAAATCGACAACATTATTTGAGTTATTAGATTGCGAATCAGATAAAACTAACTTCAAAAAAGCAATAAATTATTTAGCTACTGACGGATATTTTATTCAATCAGAAACAATACATTCAGGTATTGCTGATATTTATATAACTGAAAAAGGAATAGCTGCGGCTACAAGCGACTATTTCAAGTCTAAGTTTTATAAATCAATATCTTATATAATAAGAGACTTATTTACTATAATCGTAGGAATAGCTACAATAATAACATTGATATTAGGAGTAATTAAAGATGCTGATATAAAACATACCCAAGAAGACATAGAATTGTTACGCCAAGAACTACGTAGACAACAGATACTAATTGATAATACAAAACCTCAGGGTTTACAGATTTTAGATACTTTGAAAGTTTCACTCGTTAAGCCAGCTGCATCAAAAAAGCAGCCTACATCTAATTAGCGGTCTAATCATAAGAACACTTCGAACACAACACAAGAAAAGAAGCGCTGGCCGTTTTCTTTTTTACTCGTATTTCGCTGTGTGCGATTTAACATAATATTAATTATAGGAAATATAATGTTCATTTAAATGGTATCAAATAAGATGCTCAAATGAAGACTAACTATTTGATTGACTGATATTTACGCTGTAACTCAGCTATCGAATCCTGATCCTCATTGGCCGATTTTGCTATTTCAATGGCTTTCTGCAGACTTTCTTTAGCAGATTTATTTTGTCGCTGTATCAATTGTACATCCGCCAACACTTCATGTAATAAATAAGTATCAGTTTTATCCAAGCTCACCAATTGGTCCATCCAGTTCCTGGCTTTTTGGATCATCATTTTATTGCTCGGATATCGATTACAAAGATCCTTCACCCAGTTCATTACTTCATAAATACTCAATACATGATACCACTGGTTCACCAATCTATCTGCTGTTGCAATTTGTTTTTCCCAACTTGTTTCTTCTTTTTGGATGGCTATAAAGCTGTCTAGCATAGTATAATAGATGGTCAAAGCTTTTGCTTGAGGATGTTTATCAGCGATCGAACGTACATATTCACCCGCCATTTTATACTCCTTAGATGACATATTCCCTGACCAATATCGGTTCAGGGTGTGATAAATAACTTGATCCACATACCGCTTCCCATATTTTTGAACATAGGTCTGCTCATGCGCTAATAAATATTGAAATGCAGGTGACAAAGGATTGCGTACATAGTTATCCAATAAATTCCACCAACCTGTCTCTGTTTTCAATGAATCGGGTGTTTGATTGAAAACTACTGTTAACACACTGTCTGTATGACAATTATAATTCTGTGTACAAGATGGCGGATACTTACTCTTCTTACAATAACGTGCTACTTCACGTAAACTTGCGGTGCCTGACAATAATTTTTGATGTAATAAAGAAACAGATAAACCCATTTTACTTTCCTGCATAAATACAGCCAGCTCTTCTTTATCCATAAACCCATTGGATTCATCAAGAATATTTCCTGAGCTGTCTACAATGAGTAAGGTTGGAAAACGATTGACCTCAAACTGTTTTTGAATGGCTCTTGCAAATGGCTTATCGTCCACACAATCTACTTTCACCGGGATACTTGATTCCTCCACCAGCTTGATGATATCAGGCTGATTGAATACCGTTCGCTCCATGATCTTACAAGGCGCGCAATATGGGTGTGTAAAATAAAACAGCACATTTCTTTTTTGTGCACGTGCAGCTTCCATCACAGTGGAATAATCGGCTTCTCTAAAATGAATGGACAGATCAGATTGCGTATTGCCGTGTAAACCTACCATGACCTGTACGAGTGAGATCAAAAGCCATTTTCTCATGTCATCTTCGTTTAGATGGATGTCAAGTTACGTTGAAAAATTATTGATGATTTGTTAAGAAAATACATAAACGATCCTCCTATTCACTCCTTACATTCTTCTGTAACCCTTTATCTTCTCCAATCACCATTCGTCCCTACACACATATTTATGCGGTTGAGTACATGGCTTTTGTGGAACAGTTTTACAGGGTAAATCGCAAACTCAACCACCATATGAAAAGGTATTTTACATTCCTGATGCTTTTGATCACAACATCTGCATTCGCTCAACAAACCGCTAGTATCACCGGTACTTTATCGGGTAATGGTCGCACTATAGAGAGTGCTTCTGTTACCTTATTGAGACAAAAAGATTCCAGTCTGGTAAAAGCAGCTGTATCTGATAAGAATGGCGTCTTCAGTTTTGAAAACATTGGTTTCGGCAATTACTTGATTGCTGTAACTAGTGTTGGGTATGAACGTTTTTACTCCAACCCCATCACATTATCTGCTAGTAACAGCGCTGTGAACCTGGGTATTCAATCTTTAAAAGCACAAGACAATTCGCTGGGTGAAGTTACGGTAACGAGTAAAAAGCCTTTTCTGGAAATGAAAGCTGATAAAATGGTGGTGAATGTAGATGCTTCCCCTTCCAATGCCGGTAATACCGCTTTGGAAGTATTGGAAAAATCTCCGGGTGTATCGGTAGACAGAGATGGCAATATCAGTCTGAAAGGCAAACAAGGTGTGATCGTTCTATTGGATGGTCGTCAAACATTCATGAGCAGTGAAGACCTTGCCAATATGTTGCGTGGTATGAATGCGAATCAATTGGATCAGATTGAGATCATGACCAATCCACCTGCACGTTTTGATGCATCGGGTAATTCCGGTGTGATCAATATTCGTACTAAAAAGATCAAAACCAAAGGTTTCAATGGTAACGTGAACACGAGTTATGCACAAGGAGTGTATCCAAAAGCAAGTGTGGGTACCAATCTGAATTATCGTATCAACAAACTGAATCTGTTTGGTAATTACAATTACAGTTACAGAGAAGCATTTCAACAATTCAGCATCCTAAGAAACTTTATCAATCCATCTACCAAAAATATCACCGGCACTTTTGACCAGCGTGCGTATATGCCGGATAGTCGCAATTCACATTCAGGTAAAGTTGGATTGGATTATACTTTTTCAAAAAGAACATCTGCTGCATTGACTTTGAATGGTTTTGGAACCAACATGGAATTCAACAATAACAGTGTAAGTAAACTGACAGATGCAACAGGCAGTTTACAATCTACGATCTATGGTGGCACCAATATGACACCCAATGTTACCAACTATAGCGGCAACCTGAATTTCCGTCATCAGTTTGATTCTGTCGGCAGGGAATTGAGTTTTGATGCAGATTATATCCAATACAAAGACAAACATCGTCAACGTTTCATCAACAGCATTTATGATGCGAATAATAACCTGGTAGGTAAAGCAGATAGTCTTGTAGGTTATCTCCCATCCGGATTTGATGTATATGCCGGTAAATTGGATTATGCGCAACCCTTGAAAAACAAAGGCAGATTTGAAGCAGGTGCAAAACTGAGTTTTGTAAACAGTGATAACAATATTCGCTTCGACAGTATCATCAATGGTAATCGCGTTCCCGATCTTACACGCTCCAACTATTTTATCTATAAGGAGAATGTGTATGCAGCATATGTAAACCTGAATACCCCATTAAGTGCAAAACTATCAATGCAGGCCGGACTTCGTTATGAATACACCGATGCAAGGGGCGATCAAGTGACCAGTAATATTCAATTCAAAAATACCTACGGACAGCTCTTCCCTACCCTATACTTAAGTTATAACCTGAATGAAAAACACATGTTAGGGGCGAATTTCGGTCGCAGGATCATGCGTCCACAGTACAGAAACCTGAATCCGTTTGTATTCATTGTAGACAGGTATACTTATCAAAAAGGGAATCCGAATCTGCAGCCGCAATTCAGCAACAATATCGAGTTGTCGCATACCTATGCCGGTGCATTGACCACCACATTGAACTATTCTCATACCAGTGGTGTGATTTCAGAAGTCATTGAGCAGAATGAAGCCACCAAAGAAACATTTTTGATCAGAAAAAATATTGCTACCAGGAAACAATATGGTATCACATTCAATTATAATAAGCCGGTGACAAAATGGTTAACCGTGAGTGTGAATGCCAATTTGTTTAATAACCAATTTAAAGGCATCGTGAATGATTCCCTGATCGATATCAGCGTGAACTCAGGAAATTTCAGCGGAACATTACAAAGTAAATTGGGTAAAGGATGGGATGCAGAGATCAATGGTTTTTACAATACCAAAGGTGTTGATGGTGTGATGATCTATAAAGGAATGGGCATGTTTACTGTTGCGGTATCTAAATCTGTTATGAACAACAAGGGTCGTATCAGCTTAAACTATCGTGATCCTTTTAAATTAATGCGTTTCAATGGTACAACCAAGTATGCCACGGTTGATGCCACCATAAACAGCAGATGGGAAAACAGTATCCTAAACCTGAGTTTCAATTACCGTTTTGGCAAAAGCTTCAAAACCAACAAACGCAGCACCGGAAGCGCAACAGAAGAGCAAAGCAGAATTGGGGGATAAAAAATTCAAAATTAAAAAGTCAAAAGTCAAAAATGAGCGCCCTTCCACTTTTGACTTTTGACTTTTTAATTTTGAATTCATCCACTCAATCAGACATCCGAAATTTCTCCCTATCTTTCTATTATGAAATCTTACGACAATCTGGTGGATGCATTGGCTGATTTAAAACAGCAGGGGTATACAACCGATTTCAACCTGGCTTTTGATCAGATCAAATGTAGCAGTACGGGTATTTGTCTACTCCCCTCTCAATTCAGCATTGTAGCCCATCATCGATTTGAGGGTGATACCGATCCATCTAACTCAAGTATTTTATACGTAATAGAATCGCTAGATCATAGCATGAAAGGAACCCTCATCAATGCCTATGGAGCATACAGTGATGCGTTGAGCGATGAAATGATTCGAAAACTGACTGTTAGTGAAAGGTGAAAAGTGAAAGGTGAAAAAAAGTGATTTCCCCTTTCACTTTTCCCCTTTCACTTGATCCCTCAAATCCGCCATCCTACATCCGACATATCTTCTTACATTCGACGAAACAAATTACCATGCTGCATCGTCGACGTTTTCTTCAGTTGGGATCTTTGGGATTATCTGCACTTAGCTTTTCTTCTTTTCGTGGAAAAATGACTGCTCAAAAACCATTGGTATTGTCTACCTGGGATGCCGGTATCGCTGCCAACAATGCTGCCTGGCAAATTTTACGCAATGGTGGAAGAGCATTGGATGCCGTAGAACAAGGGGTTCGTGTTACAGAAGCTTCACTAAACTGTTGTGTAGGATTGGGAGCGAATCCGGATAGAGATGGTTATGTAACACTCGATGCTTGCATTATGGATGAAAACTTCAATTGTGGTAGTGTGTTATTCTTAGAAAAAATAAAACATCCCATCTCTGTAGCCCGAAGAGTGATGGAAAAAACACCGCATGTGATGCTGGCAGGCTCAGGCGCACAACAATTTGCAGTAGCAGAAGGTTTTCCATTGGAGTCGGGTGAATTGTCTGACGACGCTAAAAAAGCTTATCAAAACTGGTTGAAAAAAAGTGAGTACAAGCCCGTGATCAATATTGAAAACTCAAAGCGACAAGAAGCATTTGTTCCTACGAAATTAGAAAATGGTGATTGGAACCATGATACCATCGGTATGATTGCATTGGATGCAAAAGGCAATTTAAGTGGAAGCTGTACCACCAGTGGTATGGGTTTTAAAATGCGTGGTCGCATCGGAGACTCTCCGATCATTGGCGCGGGATTGTTTGTTGACAATGAAGTGGGCGCAGCAGTGGCTACCGGACAAGGAGAAGACATCATTCGTATTTGTGGAGCACATACCATTGTGGAATTGATGCGTCAAGGCATGGATCCGGAAACGGCTTGTAAAAAAGCCATGGAAAGATTATTGAAAGTAAAAGGGATCGATAAAGCCAAAGCTATTCAGGCAGGTTTTATTGCCATCAGTAAATCGGGCGAATACGGAGGATATGCTTTACAAAAAGGATTCAACTTTGCTGTTTGTCATGCCGATGATAAAAATTTTCTCGTAGACGCAAAACCATTGATCTGATCTATGTCATTACCATTAGAAATCTGTGTATTCAATACCGCCACAGCCATTGAAGCTGCAAATGCCGGTGCTGATAGAATCGAGTTATGTGAGAACTATGCGAATGGTGGTACTACCCCATCCTATGGCTATTTAAAAACGACACGTGAAAAAGTATCCATTCCTATTTTTCCGATGATTCGTCCGCGTGGTGGCGATTATTACCATAGTGAAGAAGAGTTAGAGATCATCCGAAAAGATATTCTGCTTTGTAAAGAATTGGGATTTGAAGGCGTGGTATTTGGACTCTTGAAAAAAGACGGCACCATTGATGCAGACAATACCGCACGTTTAACAGAACTGGCATATCCCTTGGATGTCACGTTTCATCGTGCATTTGATCGTTGCAAAGATCCACTACAAGCATTGGAAACCATTATTCAGTGTGGTTGTACTAGAATACTCACCAGTGGACAACAACCCAAAGCCCCGGATGGCAAAGAGCTGATTAAGCAGTTGGTTGATCAGGCTGACGGGCGAATCATCATCATGCCGGGGAGTGGTATCAACAGTAACAATATTGCAGATTTGAAAGCCTATACCGGCGCTCTTGAATTTCATACTTCTGCACGCATATTGATTCCTTCATTGAGTGAATACATGAATCCTGCTATGCCGGAAGATTTTAGTAGGGATTTTACGAATGCTGATGAAATTAGAAAAATAAAAAACTTGCTATAAACAAAGCAATAAATGGAACACGGATTTTCATGATTGTCATGATCTATCATGATAAATCATAAAAAATCATGATAATCTGCGTTCCATCCATCTCCACTCAGTGTAAAACTCTGTGGTTATTTTTACCACAGTGATACACAGAGTAACGGCACAGAGGTTCACGGAGTTTTTATATCAGACATCAATATAACATTCTCACCTTAATCGTCTCTTTCACCTCTTTCAACAGCTCCGCAGCTCTTTTTGAAAGTTTCTTGTCAACATCCAACACTACATATCCAATCTCTTCATTGGTTTTAAGGTATTGTCCAACAATGTTGATATTGTTTTTAGATAAAGCAGTATTGATAGCACTCAACACCCCCGGTACATTTTTATGTATATGCAAAATACGATGTGCCCCATCTACCGGTGGTAGTCCAATAGCAGGAACCGTATGCGATCCGTTGGTGATACCACGTTCGAGGTATTGAAATAATTTGACGCTCACATCTTCTCCAATATTTTGTTGCGCTTCTTCTGTTGAGCCACCGATATGCGGAGTGAGAATGACATTGGGTAACCCTTGTAGAGGCGTGTCAAAATGATCTCCATTCTTTTCAGGTTCCCAAGGATATACATCAATACCTGCACCGGCGATAACACCTTCTTTGATGGCTTCACTCAATGCTTTGAGGTCTACCACTTCTCCTCTTGCATAATTCAATAAAATAGATCCTTTTTTAAAGAGCTTGATATTATTTCTGTTGATGAGATTTTTTGTTTGTGCTGTTTCGGGAACATGTAAAGAAATGATATCACTATTGCTCAATACTTCTTTCATGTTTTTTGCAGCCACTGCATTACCCAAAGGCAGTTTTGTTTCCGTATCGTAGAACAATACTTTCATGCCTAAGGCTTCACACAGTACACTTACTTGTGATCCTATATTGCCATAACCAATAATACCCATGGTTTTACCACGCAGTTCATAACTGCCTTTGGCATCTTTCATCCAGATACCTTTATGTGCGGCTATATTTTTATCTACTATTTTTCTGATCAACATCACAGAAATACCGATCACCAATTCTGCCACACTTCTGGTATTACTATAAGGTGCATTGAATACCACCACACCTTTTTTAGTAGCAGCTTTTAAGTCAACCTGATTTACCCCAATACAAAAACATCCGATGGCTTGTAATTTTTTTGCAGCTTCTAATACTTTGGGAGTGATCTGTGTTTTGGAACGTATGCCTAACAAATGCACATCTTTCACTTCTTTTACCAATTCTTCTTCACTCAATGCACCCGCTATTTTTTTGACGTTTGCATAGCCTTGCTGTTTAAAATATTGAACAGCTTTATCACTGATGTTTTCGAGAAATAAAATATTGATCCGCTCTTTGGGATAACTGGTCTTGCTCATGGAACGAAAATAATGTTTTTATTTTCTGGATAATCTTTCCGGTTTTAACCATTTCACTAACACATTGTTGTTTATTTTCGCCGCGAAGAAAAACTAACAGATGATCGTAAGAGTCTTTGGTATCGCTATTTTGATGGGGTTGTTCCAAGCCTGTAGTGCACAACCTGCAGAGAAGGATTCTGCAGCGGAGGCAAATGCATATACTGCTATACCTTCTTCAACAAAAGCACTGTATGCTGCTGAAATTGAAAAACAGTATCAACAGTTATTGGGCAATCGTGGTTTTAATGGAAGCATACTGGTTGCCAAAAATGGTGAGATTTTATTTGAAGATTATAAAGGGTATAGCAATTTCAAAACCAAAGCTCTCATTACACCCAATACCCCTTTTCATTTGGCATCGGTATCCAAGACTTTTACCGGAATGGCCATTCTCAAACTCAGAGAGCAAGGCAAGCTGGAACTGGATGATACGGTCGATGAATTCTTTCCCGGATTCCCCTATCAAAATATCACGGTACAACAACTACTCAATCATCGCAGTGGATTGAATAATTATGTCTATTTTATGGTAGACAGAAGAGTGGAAACTTATCGTGTTAAGAATAAAAAAGGACGTTGGGTCAGAAGAACACGTACCATCAAAATGCCGCCCCTGAAACCGGGACTCCTCTCGAATCAGGATGTGTTAGATTATATGATAAAACATCGTCCGGCCCCACTCTTTGCACCCGACCGAGCTTTTAGGTATAGCAATACCAATTATGCGCTACTGGCTTTGATCATTGAAAAAGTAACGGGACAATCTTATCCAACCTATATGAAGGATAGCTTATTCATACCGCTGGGTATGAATAACTCCTATGTGTTCAGTGTGGCAGATACCGGAAATTATATTCCTTCCTATCGATATAATAATATACCCTATGGTATTGAAAAGTTGGATTGCATTTATGGCGATAAGAATGTGTATTCAACCGTAAGAGATTTATTATTGTGGGACAGAGCGCTTCATGAAGGAACTTATGTGAGTAAAGCTTCACAAGAACTTGCTTATCAACCCTATAGTTTCGAGAATAAATCATTTCATAACTATGGATTGGGCTGGCGTTTATTGAATTCGCCCACAGAAGAAATTGTATACCATAATGGTTGGTGGCATGGCAATAATACCGTGTTCACCAGATACATTAAAGATTATGCTACTATTATTGTGCTTGGGAATCGTTATAACCGTAATATTTATAAGGCAAAAGCCCTTTCTTCTGCCTTTACGGGAAGAACGGATAGTACCGAATTGGAGGAATAAGTTTTTTCAATAGGATATATTCTCAACACTAAGCTGCCTAACCGTTGTTTTTAGCCTTTTCCCCCTATTTTTGCAGACTTTCAATTAACATAAACTTACCAGACACACTGTATTATGGACAAAATCTTGTTTTATGCCGTTCCGGCGATGGGAGTTGTAGGTCTCCTCTACACATTATTGAAGTTTAATTGGGTATCCAAGCAGGACGCGGGTAATGACCGTATGAAAGAAATCAGCAATTATATTGCTGAGGGTGCGATGGCTTTTCTTAGAGCTGAATGGAAAATACTGACTTATTTCGTTGTAATCGTAGCCTTGTTATTGGGTGTGATGGCGAGCAGTAATCCACATTCACATTGGTCTATCTCTTTGGCTTTTGTGCTGGGTGCTGTATGTAGTGCTGTTGCCGGCTATATTGGTATGAAAGTGGCTACCAAGGCCAATGTTCGTACCGCTCAGGCAGCAAGAACCAGCTTGTCAAAAGCCCTGAATGTATCATTTACCGGTGGTGCCGTAATGGGATTGGGTGTTGCCGGTTTAGCTGTATTAGGTTTGGGTGGTGTTTACCTGATCTTGAAGCAGGTATTTGCTCCCGAAGCAGCAGCGAATTCTGCTGAAATGCTTCAGACCATTGAAGTATTGACTGGTTTCTCTCTCGGTGCTGAATCTATTGCCTTGTTTGCACGTGTGGGTGGTGGTATCTATACCAAAGCTGCCGATGTAGGTGCTGACTTAGTAGGTAAAGTAGAAGCCGGTATTCCGGAAGATGATCCTCGTAACCCTGCAACCATTGCAGATAACGTGGGCGATAACGTAGGTGACGTAGCAGGTATGGGTGCTGACTTGTTCGGTTCTTATGTAGCTACTGTATTGGCAACCATGGTATTGGGACAAGAAACGGTTTCAATAGACAATTTTGGTGGTTATGCTCCTATCCTGTTACCGATGTTGATTGCAGGTGTGGGTATCTTATTCTCTATTGTAGGTACTTGGTTTGTTCGTGTAAGCGATGCAGCCGGTATCAATACTGCTAATGTTCAGAAAGCCCTGAATATGGGTAACTGGGGTTCTATTATTTTAACTGCCGCTGCTTGTGCAGGTCTGGTATATTATATATTACCTGAAACCATGACCCTTCGTGGTCTTGACTTTACCCGCGATGGTGTATTAGGCGCCATTGTGGTAGGTTTGGCTGTAGGTACTTTGATGAGCATCATTACTGAATATTACACCGCAATGGGTAAGCGTCCGGTAATGTCGATCATTCGTCAGTCTTCTACCGGACATGCTACCAACGTGATCGGAGGTTTGGCAGTAGGTATGGAATCTACTTTCTTACCGATCCTGGTATTGGCAGGTGGTATCTGGGGTTCTTATGAGTGTGCAGGATTATATGGTGTGGCGATTGCTGCTGCTGGTATGATGGCCACTACTGCGATGCAATTAGCGATTGATGCATTTGGTCCGATTGCAGATAATGCAGGTGGTATTGCTGAAATGAGTGAACTGCCAAAAGAAGTGCGTGAAAAAACAGACGTATTGGATGCTGTGGGTAATACTACTGCTGCTACCGGTAAAGGTTTTGCGATTGCTTCTGCGGCATTGACTGCATTGGCATTGTTCGCAGCCTTTGTGGGTGTTGCAGGTATTAATGGAATTGATATTTATAAGGCGAAAGTATTGGCCTCTTTATTCGTAGGTGCCATGATTCCTTTCATTTTCTCTTCATTAGCGATTCGTGCGGTTGGACAAGCTGCTATGTCGATGGTAGAAGAAGTACGTCGTCAGTTCCGTACAATTCCTGGTATCATGGAAGGAACAGGAAAGCCTGAGTATGATAAGTGTGTGGCTATTTCTACGGAAGCGTCTATCAAAAAAATGATGTTACCGGGTGCAATTGCCATCGTATCTCCTTTGATCATTGGTTTCTTATTGGGTGCTGAAGCATTGGGTGGATTCCTGGCAGGTGCTACTGTAAGTGGCGTACTGATGGGTATGTTCCAGAACAATGCCGGTGGTGCTTGGGATAATGCCAAGAAGTCATTTGAAAAAGGTGTTGAGATCAACGGCGAGATGTACTACAAAAAATCTGAACCACATAAAGCATCTGTAACAGGTGATACTGTAGGTGATCCATTTAAAGATACTTCCGGTCCATCCATGAACATCTTGATCAAATTGATGTCGATTGTTTCATTAGTGATTGCTCCTACCCTTGCACAATTGCATGGTGCGGATGTTGACAAGCAGATCGTAGAGAAAAAAATTGAGATCAAAGCGATTGATGGAGATAATAAAGTGAATGTAAGTGTGAATGCAGAAGACATGAAGATGGATGAAATGATCAATGAACTGAAGAAAGCCGGATTGATCACAGGTGATAACGTTTCTCTGGAAATCAAAGACGGAAAAGTAATCATCAATGGAAAAGAATTATCTGAAGATGTTGCTAAACAATTCTCCATGTATCTGGAAGAAAAAGATGGTGTAAATATTAAAGTAGATTTGAAAGAAGAAAAGAAATAATCACATTTTTTCTTATAAAAAAATGCCCCTGTTAACAGGGGCATTTTTGTTTTCATATCAACTACTTATTGAAGACGGCATATATCCTTCACTATAAAAAATTGCTTCGCATATTCAAACCGCTAAATTTTATCATCCTTCTTTGATGATTTCAAGAAAAACATATTAATTTTCTTCTTATTTAAATAATAACACATTTATCGTGAAACAAAGTATTGGCATCTTTCTATTGGGTATCATTTTTATGGTTGGTTGTGACAACAGTACTGAAAAAACGAAATCGCCTGAAGAAACAACGGTTGTCATCCCCGCAGATTCCATTTCAGAACTACGGTCTACTGTTCGTAAAGAAGCTGTTGTGTCGCACCAGCAAAAAGTGCCGGATGAATTCAACGACTGGAAATTTGCAGTACA
>OFDN01000212.1_pt1 | contig 55906 bp, 50 predicted proteins | sample 1520971 | NCBI WGS metagenome assembly OFDN01 (sample SAMEA94257418, study PRJEB24077) | hot springs metagenome | biome: Aquatic biome; feature: Geographical feature; material: Water | place: India | collected 2012-06-12 | depth 5 m | reverse complement strand
ACGCGCTCCTGCGGAGCGCTCCTCAGGGTGAGGGATTTCTAGGTCTGCCAGTCGAGGCCGATGTCGAGCACGCTGGCGCTGTGGGTCAGCCAGCCGGCTGAGATGAGATCGACGCCGCTGGCCGCGATCGCCGGCGCGGTCTGCGGCGTGATGCGGCCGGAGGCCTCGGCGATGCAGCGACCGTCGATCATGCGGACGGCGGGGGCGAGCTGGTCGGGCGTCATGTTGTCGAGCAGGACCGCGTCGACGCCCGTCGCCAGCGCCTCTTCGAGCTGCTCGAGCGTATCGACCTCGACTTCGATCTTCACCAGATGGCCGACGCCGCGGCGGGCGGCCAGGATCGCCGGCCGGATGCCGCCCGCCACGGCGACATGGTTGTCCTTGATGAGAACGCCATCGTCGAGGCCGAAGCGATGGTTCATGCCGCCGCCGACGCGGACGGCGTATTTCTGCAGCGCGCGCAGGCCCGGCATGGTCTTGCGCGTGCAGCAGATGCGCGCCTTGTGGCCGCGCACCGCCTCGACGAGCGTGGCGGCGCCACTGGCGACGCCGCTCAGGTGGCCGAGGAAGTTCAACGCGACTCTCTCGGCGGTCAGCATCCCGCGCGCCGGCCCCGCAATGGTCGCGATGCGGTCGCCGGGCACGAGGCGTGTGCCGTCTGGCCGTTCGATCGTCATCTCGATGGACGGGGCGACCAATCGGAAGGCCGTCGCCGCTGCGGCGAGTCCCGCCACGACTCCACGCTGGCGTGCGACCAGGGCGGTCTTTGCCTTTGCGCTCGCCGGCACGATCGCGTCGGTGGTGAGATCGCCGGCGCGGCCGAGGTCTTCCAGGAGGGCTGCGCGGACCACCGGTTCGATGAGTAGATCGGGAAGAGGGGGGATCGTCATCGCGGGCCTCAGGCTTCCAGCATGCGTTCGACCGCGCGCCGGGCCGGCTCGGCCACCGCGGGATCGATCGTCACTTCGTGCTGCATCGTTTCCAGCGCGTGGCGGATCTTCGGCAGGGTGATCTGCTTCATGTGCGGGCAGAGGTTGCACGGCCGGATGAACTCGGTGTCGGGATGCTGGACGGCGACGTTGTCGCTCATCGAGCATTCGGTCACGAGGACGACGCGCGCTGGCCGCTTCAGGCCGACATAGTCGATCATCGCGGCGGTCGAGCCCGTGAAATCGGATTCGCCCACGACCTCGGGCGGGCATTCGGGATGGGCCAGCACCACGATGCCAGGATGCCCTGCCCGGAGCTGCCGGATGTCGTTGGCGGTGAAGCGTTCGTGGACTTCGCAGTGGCCCGCCCAGGTGACGATCTCGACACCCGTCTCGGCCGCGATGTTCTGCGCCAAATATTCGTCGGGCAGCATGATGACCTTCGGCACGCCGAGGCTCTCGACGATCTTCCTTGCGTTGCCGGACGTGCAGCAGATGTCGCTCTCCGCCTTCACGGCGGCCGACGTGTTCACATAGGTGACGACCGGAACGCCGGGATAGCGTTGCCGCAGCAGCCGGACGTCCGCGGCTGTGATCGAAGCGGCAAGAGAGCAGCCGGCGCCGAGGTCGGGGATCAGCACGCGCTTGGCCGGATTGAGGAGCTTCGCCGTCTCGGCCATGAAGTGGACGCCGGCCAGGACGATCGTTCCGGCATCGACCTTCATGGCCTCCCGGGCCAGCGCCAGGCTGTCGCCCACGATGTCGGCCACGCAGTGGAAGATCTCGGGCGTCTGGTAGTTGTGCGCCAGGATCACGGCATCCCGCTCGCGCTTCAGCGCGAGGATGGCGTCGATGTCCCCGGCAAAGGCCGGCCATTCGATCGACGGGATCACCGTTTTCACGCGCTCGTAGAGCGGGGCGGTACGGGCCATCAGGTCCGGCGAGAAGGCTAACGACATCTGACACCTCAGTATGCTCAAAATGAGCATTAATTATTTATACTAAGAATGAGCATTAATGGCGTCAAGCTTTCAGATCGGGCGGGAGAGGGGGAGTTTGGTGCCGGCGACGGCGCGTTCGAGGACGACCTCGCGGCGGAAGCGGAACAGCTTTGCGGGCCGGCCGCGTGCCTCCGAGGTACTGGCGCCGGTCGGCTCGACCAGCCCCTGCAGGTCGATCAGGCGGCGGAAGTTCTGCTTGTGCATCGGCCGACCCGCCAGTGCCTCGACGGCGCGCTGGAGCTGCAGCAGCGTGAATTCGGGCGGCATCAACTCGAAGAAGACGGGCCGGTATTTGATCTTGGCCCTGAGCCGCGCGATGCCGGTGGCGAGAATCCGGCGATGGTCGTGACGCATCGGCATGCCCGGCACAGGATCGGCCACGGCATCAGCCATGGGCGACTTCGCCTCGGGCACGAGACCTGCCTCGTAGAGCAACTCGTAGCGCTGGAGGACCAGATCCTCGTTCCAGTTCTCCAGACCGTCGCCGAAGGTCATCTCGATCCGTTGCTGCCGCTCGCGCCGGCTCGCCGCGTCGCCACCGGCCGCCCATTTCGCGAGATGCGGCAGGATCGATTCGGCGATCAGCGGCGAGGGACCGGTGCGCCAGTCTTCCCACGGAAAATAGCGGTACCAGCTCCGCCATTCCGGATCGCGCGCGCCGGTCGACAGGCGTTCGCGGGTAAGGCCGAGATAGCTGATCGACACGACGCGTTGCCGGCCATGCGAGGCCGGGCGGTTGCGGTCGGCGAAGGTGTAGAGCTGCTCGACATAGCCCAGCGGATGGTTCGTCTGCCGCTCGACCCAGGCCCGCACGCCGCTCTGCAGGGTGGGATGTTCGGTCTCGAAGGGCCCCGAGGGCAGCAGCGCGCCGTCGTCCAGCGTGAGGACCTGCGGCTGGTTTGCCGTCAGGGCGACCAGCACCGCATTGAGTTCGATGGCAACGGCGTCGGAGGTCGCGGGAGGCGGCGTCATGTCGGCCGCATTATGCACCAACGAGACGGCGACTTCGCGCCCGTCAGCCCTTGTTCTTGCTCGCGTCCTTGCCCATCGCCGCTTTCATCAGGGCGATCGATTCCGGCATGTCCCAGTCGGCATCGCCCTCGATGCGGCCGAGCTCGCGGCCCTTGGCATCGACCAGGATCGAGGTCGGCAGCAGGGTGACGTCGAGTCCCTGCATCGTCTTGCGACCCTTGTCGAAGTAGATGCCGAGGTTCGCGAGCTTCTGGTCCTTGTAGAAGGGGGCGACCTTGGGCTTCGTCGGCCCGTCGATCGACAGCGGCACGATCAGGAACTTGTCCTTGGGGAAGGCCGCCTGCAGGCGGTCGAGGCTCGGCATTTCCTTGACGCAGGGCGCGCACCAGGTGGCCCAGAAGTTCAGCAGCACGACCTTGCCCTTGAGGTCGCCGAGCTTCAGCGGCTTGTCGTCGGCATCCTGGATTTCGAGGTCGGGAAGGGGCTTGGGCGTCCTGGCGAGCTTGAAGCGCTCCATCGCGCCCTTGGCCATGTCGGGCTTCACGCCGGCCAGGCCCGGTGTGGCGGTGGCCGGGAGCGCGAGGGCCGCCAGGGCACCGCAAAGAATGTAGCGCCGGCCGGGGAGGAAATTAGGGACAGGATGTGCCATAAGCCGCGTTCCTAAAGGATCAGTGGCTTTAATTCATGGCACGGAAGAACACGACTGCGCGAGCAGCCAATCGTCGCTCCAACACGATGTGGGGCGGCCGCTACAAGCTTGGACCCGCGGAAATCATGGAGAAGATCAACGCCTCCATCGGTTTCGACCGGCGGCTCTACGCGCAGGATATCGCAGGCTCCGTCGCGCACTGTGACATGCTGGTGGCCCAGGGCATCCTGACGGCCAAGGACGGCCGCGACATCAAGCGCGGGCTCGCGCAGGTCAAGGCCGAGATCGAGAGCGGCAAGTTTAAGTTCTCGACCAAGCTCGAGGACATCCATTTCAACGTCGAGCAGCGGCTGACCGACATCATCGGCCCGGCCGGCGGCCGGCTGCACACCGCGCGCTCGCGCAACGATCAGATCGCGCTCGACGTGCGCCTGTGGGTGCGCGACACGATCGACAAGGTCGAGCTGATGCTGCGCGACCTGCAGGCCGCGCTGATCGACCGCGCCGATCAGTATTCCTCCACGATCATGCCGGGCTTCACCCATCTGCAGACCGCTCAGCCGATCACCTTCGGCCATCACCTGATGGCCTATGTCGAGATGTTCGGCCGCGACCGCAGCCGCTTCGCCGACTGCCGGGCGCGCCTCAACGAATCGCCTCTCGGGGCCGCGGCGCTGGCCGGCTCGCCGCATCCGATCGATCCGCGCAAGACCGCGAAGGCGCTGGGCTTCGAGCGCCCGATGGCCAACTCGCTCGATGCCGTGTCGGACCGCGACTACGTGATCGAGTTCATCTCCGCCGCTTCGACGACCGCCGTTCACCTGTCGCGTCTCTCCGAGGAGATCGTGATCTGGTGCTCCGCGCCGTTCCGTTTCATCTCGCTGTCGGATGCCTTCACCACCGGCAGCTCGATCATGCCGCAGAAGCGCAATCCCGACGCCGCCGAGCTGACGCGCGCCAAGGTCGGCCGCATCGTCGGTGCCTTCGTGGCGCTCTGCACCATCCTGAAGGGCCTGCCGCTGACCTATGGCAAGGACATGCAGGAGGACAAGGAACCGCTGTTCGATGCCGCCGACTCGCTGGAGCTGGGCATCGCGGCGATGACCGGCATGATCCGCGACCTCAAGGCCAATCCGGAGCGCATGCGCGCGGTCGCCTCTGCCGACTACTCCGTGGCGACCGACCTCGCCGACTGGCTGGTGCGCAAGGTCGGGCTGCCGTTCCGCCAGGCCCATCACGTGACTGGCCGCCTGGTCGGCATCGCCGCCGACAAGGGCATCGACCTCGACAAGCTGTCGCTCGAGGAGATGCAGGCGGTCGAACCGAAGATCGACCGCAGCGTCTATCGCGTGCTGACGGTCGAGGCTTCGGTCAACGCCCGCAAGAGCCTGGGCGGCACCGCGCCCGCGAACGTCGTGCGCGCCGTCGCCGACGCGCGTCACCGATTCCTCGGCAAGACCGGGGGCCGCTGACGATGAGCTTCTTCAGCTACAAGGACGGCGAGATGTGCGCCGAGGGCGTTTCGCTGGCCGCCATCGCGGCCCAGGTCGGCACGCCGTTCTACTGCTATTCGGCCGCCGCGTTGCGCGCCGGCTGGAAGGAATTCGCCGACGGCATCAAGGGCATGAACGCCAGCGTCGCCTACGCGATGAAGGCCAACAGCAGCCAGGCCGTCATCCGCCTGTTCGGCGAGATGGGCGCCGGCGCCGACATCGTGTCGGTGGGCGAGATGAAGCGGGCGCTGGCCGCCGGCATCCCGGCCGGTCGCATCATCTATTCCGGCGTCGGCAAGAAGGCGTCGGAGCTGATGGCCGCGCTCGAAGCCGGCATCGGCCAGATCAACGTCGAAAGCTCGGCCGAGCTGGAGACGCTGAACGCCGTGGCGGGACAGCTCGGCCGCAAGGCCGACATCACGATCCGCGTGAACCCCGACGTCGACGCCAAGACCCACGCCAAGATCACCACGGGGCGCAAGGAGAACAAGTTCGGCATCGACATCGACCTGGCGCGCGAGGCCTTCGCGCTGGCCGGCCGGCTGCCGAACCTGAACGTCGTGGGCGTGGCCATGCATATCGGGTCGCAGCTCACGTCGCTCACGCCCTATCGCGATGCGATCGTGCGCGTGCGCGAACTGATCGGGCAGCTCCGCCAGGATGGCCATTCGATCGACCGGTTCGACATCGGCGGCGGCCTGGGGATTGTTTACGCCGACGAGAAGCCGCCCTCGATCGCCGACTTCATGGCGGTCGTGGCGCGCGAGACCGAGGGCCTGGGTTGCGAACTGTCCTTCGAGCCGGGCCGCCGGCTGGTCGGCGAGGCGGGGGTGCTGGTGGGCGAGGTGATCCTCGTGAAGCCCGGCTCCGCCAAGACTTTCGTCATCGTGGATGCGGCGATGAACGACCTGATCCGGCCGACCCTCTACGAAGCCTGGCACGATATCCTTCCGGTCCGGCAGCCACGCCCCGATGCCGCCACGATCCGTTGCGACATTGTCGGTCCCATCTGCGAGTCCGGCGACTTCCTCGCGCAGAATCGTGATCTGCCGCCGCTGGTTGCCGGAGACCTCGTCATGATACGCTCGGCGGGCGCATATGGGGCGGTGATGGCGTCGAGCTACAACAGCCGGCCGCTGGCGCCCGAGGTGATGGTGGATGGCACGAGGTTTGCGGTTACGCGGCCGAGGCCAACCGTCGAGGACATGATCTCCGCAGAGCGGCTTCCGCCCTGGATGGAGCCGATAAAGGCCTAACGAAAGGACGTCGATGGACGCCAGCCAGACCACCCCGACGATCCAGGCCCCAGGGCTGGGACGCAAGATCGGTTTGGCGTGGGCGGCCCTGGCGTGGGAAGGCCTGTGGCCGCGCGCCGTGCCGTTGCTCGCCCTCGTCGCCCTGTTCGTTGCGGCAGCCCATCTCGACCTGTTCGCCGGTCTCGACCCCTGGGTCCATACGGGTATTCTGGGCGCCCTCGCGCTGGCCTTCGCCGGTCTCGCCTGGTGGCAGTTGCGTGATTTCTCGTGGCCCGCGCGGGAAGAGGCGACTCGTCGTCTCGAACGCGACAGCGAGATCCCGCACCGGCCGCTGGCCGCCGTGCAGGACAATCTTGCCGCTGGCAACACCGATCCGATGGCCGTGGCGCTTTGGGAGGCCCATCGACGCCGCGAGGCCGAGCGCCTCGCCAGCCTGAGCAACAAGGCGGCCCATCCGGGCCTCGCCAGCCTCGACAAGTGGGCGCTGCGCTTCGTGCCGCTGCTGGCCCTGGTCGTCGCCATTGCCGCGGCAGGCGGCTGGCGCAGCGACCGCATGGCCGCCGCCGTGACTCCTGCATTCCCGCCGCCGCCGCCGGTCGTCGCCAACCTGTGGATCGCGCCGTCGGCCTATACCGGCAAGCCGCCGGTCTATCTGGACATGGCCGAGCACGACAAGGTGCTGCGCGTTCCTGTTGGCAGCAAGATCGCGGGATTCGTCGACGACACGCGCGGCCGCAAGCCGCCCGTCCTGTCGATCGACGGCAAGAAGACCGAGTTCTCGACCGTCAGCAAGGGCAAGTACCAGGTCGAGGAGACGATCACCGAGGGCAAGCAGATCACCCTGCAGGCGCGCGGCGACGAGCAGGCGCGCTGGAAGCTCCACGTGATCCCCGACCTCGCCCCGACCGTCGACTTCACGCGCCCGATCGGCGTCGACAAGTGGTCGACCAAGATCGAGTACATCGCCGGCGACGATTTCGGCGTGACCGGCGTCCAGCTCCAGATGCGCCTGCACGGCAGCGTGCTGGGCGACGACGCGCTGAGCAGCGACGAGGAGCCGGAAGTCCTGCGCGTCGACCTGCCGGTCGCGGGCAACTCCAAGAAGATCGCCGACACCTTCGTGCGCGACCTCACCAGCCATCCGTGGGCGGGTCTCAAGGTCACGGTGATGCTGTTCGCCACCGATGCGCTGGGCCAGAAGGGCCGCAGCTCGGTCGAGACCTTCCTGCTGCCGGAGCGGGTGTTCAACGACCCGACCGCGCGGGCGCTGATCGTCCTGCGCAAGGCGCTGACGCGCGATCCCAAGGGCTACCGCATCGACGTCGCCGACGGCATGCGCCTGGTCCATGCGAATCCCAAGAGCTATCGCGAGGATCCGGTCGTCCAGCTCGGCCTGCGCATCGGCTCGGTGCGGCTGGCCCAGAAGGACGACAAGGAAACGATCGTCGACACGCAGAAGCTGCTGTGGGACCTCGCGATGCGCCTCGAGAGCGGCTCAACGTCGGATGCCGAGCGTGCTGTCGAGCAGGCGCGCCAGGAGCTGCGCGACGCCATGCAGCGTCAGGCCGGCGACGAGGAGATCGAGAAGCTGATCCAGCAACTCTATGACGCCATGGCGCGCTGGCAGCGCGAGCTGGCCGAGAAGATGAAGGATCCCGACGAGCGCCGCCGCATGGAAGAGCAGGCGGAGAAGATGGATCCCAACAACACCATCACCGGCGACGACCTGCAGAAGATGCTCGACAAGATTCGCGAGATGGCCAAGAACGGCCAGCGCGAAGAGGCCAAGCGCATGCTCGAGGAGCTGCGCAAGATGATGGAGAACGCCACCCCGATGATGGCGAACCCCAACGGCCAGCAGCGCCAGCAGCAGGGACAGCGCGGCCAGCAGGGCCAGGGCAACCAGCAGGGTCGCGAGATGATGAACCAGCTCGACCAGCTGTCGCGCCGGCAGAACCAGCTGCTGGGCGAGTCCGAGCGGGAAGGCCGTCAGCAGGGACAACAGGGTCAGCGCGGTCAGCAGGGCCAGCAGGGTCAACGCGGCCAGCAAGGCCAGCAGGGTCAGGGCCAGCAGCCCGGTCAGGGACAAGGCCAGGGGCAGGGCCAGTGGGGCGAACAGCAGCGCAGCCAGCAGGAAGGCCTGCGCGGCCGGCTCGGCGACTTCATGAAGAAGCTCGACGAGAACGGCCTGCAGATGCCGGAATCGCTGGGCCGTGCCGAGCGCTCGATGCGTGAGGCCGAGGATGCCCTGCGCCGTGGCGATTCGCGCGAGGCCTCGCGGGCCCAGCGCCGCGCGCTCGACAATCTGCAGCAGGGCATGGGCGACATGGCCGAGCAGATGCGCCAGCAGCGCGGCCCGGGCAACAACCAGGACATCGCCGAGATCGAGGAGCGCGAGCGCCGCAGCGAGGATCGCGATCCGCTGGGCCGTTCCGACGGCAACTACGGCGACGCCATCGACTCCGGCGCCGACAAGGTACCGCTGGAACTCGACCGCCAGCGCAGCCGCGAGATCCTCGACGAACTGCGCCGCCGCGCCGGCGACCAGCAGCGTCCGAAGGAAGAACTCGACTACATCGACCGTCTGCTGAAGACGTATTAGGACGGAGCGAAGCTGGGCTGATTGGCCCTAGAGACTCAAAAGATGCTCCGTCGTCTCGACCGAAGCCGAGCGAAGCGAGGCGCAGCGGAGAGACCTTTTCTCCACGAATTGCCGGCCTTTGGTTGAGAAAAGGTCTCTCCACTCCGCGCTGCGCGCTCCGGTCGAGACGACGGAATTTCTCGATATCTATTCGCGTCTCGCGAATCTGTCGCCGGCCTCATTGGAACTTGCCACTCAAGTGGCCTCGTTCTTCAAGAGATGAGCGCGACCGGAGTTGCGCGCTCCGTTGAACGGCTACGCCGTCTTCTCGACCACGCCGATGTAGGGCAGGCCGCGGAAGCGGTGGGCCCAGTCGAGGCCGTAACCGACGAGGAACTCGTCGCCGGCCTCGAAGCCCACGAAGTCGGCGGCCAGTGCGGTCCGTCGCTTGGCCGGCTTGTCGAGCAGGGTGCAGATCGACACGCGTCGCGCGCCGCGCTCCTCCAGCAGCTTCTTGGCGAAACTGAGCGTCAGGCCGGATTCCAGGATGTCGTCGACCAGCAGCACGTCGCGGCCGCGCACGTCGTCGACGATGTCGCGCACGATGCGGACGTTGCCGCTCGTCTCGGTGCCGCTGCCGTAGCTGGAGAGGGTGAGGAAATCCATCGACCAGTCGGCCCCGGCGCGGCTCAGCGCGCGGATCAGGTCGGCCGCGAAGACGAAGCTGCCTTTCAGGACGGACACCACCAGCGTGTCCGGTTCGAGCTTGCCGGCAAGGTCGGTGGCCATCTCCTCGACGCGCGAGGCAATCTCGGCGGCGGAGAAGCGAATGGAGACGACGGGGCGGTCGGGCGGAGTGCGATCGGGCATCAGTCGACGGTCGGTATGATGTTGGTCGCCCCGGCAGGAGGCTCGTCCAGGGGCAGCTTGAAGCCGAGGCGCGCGCCCGGTGCGATCGGTCCCTCGATCAGCGGCATCGCACGCTCGGCCAGGATTTCGTTACCGGCGCGGAAGACCAGCTTCAACCGGCTGGTCGAGCCGGGCGCTGTACCGGTGTTCACCAGTTCACCCTGGACGACGTAGCGGCCGTCGACCAGGTCGATCTTCGTGGCGGCCATGTCGATGCCGACTTGAGGTCGCGCCGGGGCCGCAGCGGCGCCCTTCGGATGCAGCAGAGTGCGCCACGATTCGGGCAGGCGGGCCTTGATCTCTGCCCGATATGCGTAGGCCGCACCGCCGAACAGCACGGCAAATACGATCACGAAGGCGATCCACGTGCCCCAGTTGCTTTTTCTCGGAGGCGGTGTCGTCAGCGCCGGCAGGCCGGTGCCGGGCACGGAGGGACGGATGACGAAGTCCGGAACGGCGGCAGCCGATGCGGCGGATGCTTCGCTGTCGGCGGGCGCTGCTGCCGGGATCGGCGCAGCCGGCTCCTGGAACCAGCGATGATTGCACCGGACGCACTGGACGGTCCGGCCGGACGGACCGATCGCCGCCGGATCGACGGCATAGCGGGCGCCGCAGTTTGAACAGGTTACTTGCATGATGAGCGGGGGATGCCCCACCAGATGTGCTTTGCGAGCGGACACTAGGCCACTAAAACTTGGCGTACAAGCAACACGTCGTTCACGCATACATTTGAAATGATTGGCCTCGGGCTGCGCTCGTTCTTCTTCAACGTCGGCTGGTATGCCGGGACGACGATCATCGCCATCGTCGGCTCGCCGATCCTGCTGCTGCCGCGGCGATTCGTGGTCGCCTGGTCGCTCTTCTGGATCGACTTCTGCCTGTGGTGGCTGCGGATCACCTGCCGCCTGACGCATCGCGTCGGTGGGTTGGAGAACATGCCGGCCGGTCCGGTCATCTTCGCCTGCAAGCACCAGTCGTCGTGGGAGACGCTGGCCTTCTCCCGCCTGTTTCCCGGCGCGGCGACGGTGATGAAGCGCGAACTGGTGCTGATCCCCGTCGTCGGCTGGGCGATGGCGCGGGTCGGCAACATCGCTGTCGAACGCGGCGACGGCTCCAAGGCGCTGCGCGGGCTGGTGAAGCAGGCGAAGGCGACGCTGGCCGAGGGCCGGTCGATCCTGATCTTCCCGGAAGGCACGCGGGTGGCCGTGGGTGACGAGCGGCCCTACCAGGTGGGCACGGCGGCGCTCTACCGCCAGCTCGGCGTGCCGGTCGTGCCGGTCGCGCTCAATTCCGGCCTGTTCTGGGGGCGGCGCAAGTTCATCAAGCGGCCCGGCGTGATCGATGTCGAGATCCTACGGGCCATCCCGCCTGGGCTGAGCCGGGACGCCTTCATGGCGACCCTGCGCGAGCGGATCGAAGGCGCGACGAACCGGCTCGTCGCCGCTGCCCGCCAGCGCGAACAAAAATAGAACGATCTGTTGATATCGTCGGGCCTTGGGCCTACTTTTTCAAGATGGAATGGGCTCCCGTCTCCCAGCGCATCTGGGACATGAAATACCGCTTCAAGGATGACGCCGATCTCGAAGCGACGTGGTGGCGGGTGGCGCGGGCGCTGGCGGTGCCGGAGCGCGATCCCGAGCTTTGGGCCGGGCGCTTCCACGAGGCGCTGTCGGGCTTCAAGTTCCTTCCGGCCGGCCGGGTGATCGCGGGGGCCGGTACCGGCCGCAGCGTCACCCTCTTCAACTGCTTCGTCATGGGCACGATCCCCGACGACATGTCGGGCATCTTCGAGAGCCTGCGCGAGGCGGCCCTCACCATGCAGCAGGGCGGCGGCATCGGGCACGATTTCTCCAGCCTGCGGCCGCAGGGTGCTCCGGTGATGGGGGTAGGCGCCGACGCGTCCGGTCCCCTGTCCTTCATGGATGTCTGGGACGCGATGTGCCGAACGATCATGAGCGCGGGCTCCCGCCGCGGCGCCATGATGGCGACCCTGCGCTGCGATCATCCCGACATCGAGGCATTCATCGACGCCAAGCGCGACCCCAAGCGTCTGCGCATGTTCAACGTCTCGGTGCTGGTCACCGACGACTTCATGAAGGCGGTCAAGGACGACGCCGACTGGCCGCTGGTGTTCGGCGGCAGGACGTTCAGGACGGTGAAGGCCAGGGCGCTGTGGGAGCGCATCATGCGCGCGACCTACGAAGTCGCCGAACCCGGCGTGATCTTCATCGACCGCGTGAACCGCCGGAACAACCTGCGCTACTGCGAAAGCATTCAGGCTACGAATCCGTGCGTGACGGCGGAGACCTGGGTCCAGACCGATGCTGGTCCGCGCCAGGTCGCCAATCTGGTCGGACGGCCGTTCAAGGCTCTGGTCGACGGCAAGGCGTTCGCCAGCGGCGATGCCGGTTTCTTCTCCACGGGCACCAAGCCAGTGCGACGGCTCCGGACCAAGGCCGGGCACGAGCTGCGCCTGACGGCCGATCATCGCGTGAGGAAGGTGACGCGTCTCACGCGCTGGTCGCGCGATGTCGAATGGGTGCCCGCGGGCGATCTCGAACCGGGCGACCAGCTCGTGCTGCACGATCATCGCAGCGCTCCTCGGTGGGAGGGCGGTCACAGCGAGGCGGAAGGGTACCTGCTGGGCCTGCTGATCGGCGACGGCACGTTGAAGCAGGACAAAGCGGTGCTCAGCGTCTGGAAGCCGGTGCAGGTGGTCCATGGCGGCCCGCAGGCGGCCGGCGTGGAAGGGGTCATGGAAGCGGCATTGGCGGCCGCGCGGACACTGCCGCACCGCGCCGACTTTGCTGGCTGGATGGAGGTGACGGGGCGCAACGAGTGGCGACTGTCGCTTGCCGCCGTGAAGTCGCTCGCCGAGACGATGGGCCTTTCGCCGGGCCACAAGACCGTTACGTCCGCGATGGAGCGGACGTCGTCGGATTTCCATCGCGGCCTCTTGCGGGGCCTGTTCGACAGCGACGGTTCGGTCCAGGGCAGCCAGGCGAAGGGCGTCAGCGTCCGGCTGAGCCAGAGCGACCTCCCCCTGCTGGAAGGCGTGCAACGCATGCTTCTGCGCCTCGGGATCGCCAGCACGATCTATCGTGACCGGCGGCCGGCCGGTCAGCGGCCGATGCCCGACGGTGCGGGCGGGCTGCGTCTCTACGATTGCGCGGCTCAGCACGAGCTGGTGGTCGCGGGCGACAATGTCGGCGTGTTTGCCGAACGGATCGGCTTTGCCGACAGCGGCAAAATGCTGCGGCTGCGGACTGTCCTGACCGGCTATCGCCGCGCCCTCAACCGCGAGCGCTTCATTGCAGAGGTCGACAGCGTCGAGGCGGACGGCGAGGCCGAGGTCTACGATGTGCAGATCCCCGGCATCAACGCTTTCGATGCGAACGGCCTCTACGTCCACAATTGCGGCGAACAGCCCTTGCCCCCGTACGGCGCCTGCCTGCTGGGCTCGGTCAACCTCGCCGCGCTGGTGAAGGCGCCGTTCACGCCGCAGGCAGAGTTGGACATGGAGGCGCTGGAGCGGTTGGTGCCGCTCGCCGTGCGCATGCTCGACAACGTGATCGACGTGTCGCGTTTCCCACTGCCGCAGCAGGAAAAGGAGGCCAGGGCCAAGCGTCGCATCGGGCTCGGCGTGACGGGACTGGCCGATGCGCTGATCTTCTGTGGCGTGCGATACGGCTCGCCCGAGGCGGTGCGGCTCACGCGCGAATGGCTGGGAGCCGTGCAACGGCTTTCCTACGTGGCGTCGGCCGACATCGCCGCAGAAAAGGGCAGCTTCCCGCTCTACGATCGCGCGAAGTATCTGGGTGGCGAGACGATCAAGGCGCTGCCCGAGGAGGCGCGCACGGCGATCGGCCGCTACGGGATCCGCAACGCGCTGCTGAACTCGATCGCCCCCACGGGCACTATCTCGCTGCTGGCGGACAACGTCTCGTCCGGCATCGAGCCGGTCTTCGCCTTCAGCTACGTGCGCCATGTGCTGCAGCCCGACGGGACCAAGCGCGAGGAGAGCGTCGACGACTACGCCTTCCGCGCCTGGCGGGAAGCCAGGGGCAACGAGGCGCCGCCGTCGGACGTGTTCGTCGATGCACAGACGCTGACCCCCGCCGACCATCTTGCGATGCAGGCGGCGGCACAGGACTATGTCGACAGCTCGATCTCCAAGACCATCAACCTGCCGCGCGACATCTCCTTCGAGGCCTTCAAGGGCGTCTATGAGGAGGCTTACGCGCAGGGCTGCAAGGGCTGCACGACCTACCGGCCCAACGACGTTACGGGCGCGGTCCTCGAAGTGAAGCCGGCCCAGTCCGCGCCGGCGGAAGCACAGCCGCGTGCGCTGGTGCCGGCGCCGGACGAGAGTGGCGTCGTCTACATCGCCCAGCCGCTCGACCGGCCGCAGGACCTGCCGGGCCGGACCTACAAGATTAAATGGCCGGGCAGCGACCATGCCATCTACATCACCATCAACGACCTGATGCAGGACGGGCGACGGCGGCCGTTCGAGATCTTCATCAACTCCAAGAACATGGAGCACTATGCCTGGACTGTGGCGCTGACACGCATGATCTCGGCGGTGTTCCGCCGCGGCGGCGACATCTCGTTCATCGTCGAGGAATTGAAGGCGGTGTTCGATCCGCGCGGCGGGCAGTGGATGGAAGGCCGCTACGTGCCCTCGCTGCTGGCCGCGATCGGAGGTGTGATCGAGCGCCATCTGGTCGAGATCGGCTTCCTGGCGCCGTCGGAATCGCCGCGCCTGATCGATGCTGCCGAGGAGCGTATGCGCGCCGCCGCCAGCGGTGGCGAGGGCATGCGCGAGCCGCCGGTTTCGGCCAGCTCGGCCAAGACGATGGGCCAGTGCCCCAACTGCGGCGCGGCCGCGCTCAGCCATCAGGAAGGCTGCGACGTCTGCCTGAACTGCGGCTACTCGCGCTGCGGTTAGCCCAGATGAAGGTTTGCATCGTTGGCGCCGGCGCGATCGGCGGTCTCATCGGAGCACGGCTTGCGGCGAATACCGATTGCGAGGTGAGTGCCCTGGCGCGCGGCGCTACGCTCGCGGCACTGAACGCGGACGGCTGGCGGCTCAGGCAGGGCGACAGGCTCGTCACCGGCAAGGCGCGTGCATCGTCGGACGCGCGCGAACTCGGTCCGCAGGATCTCGTGGTCGTCGCGGTGAAGGCGCCTGCCATGGCGGCGATCGCGCCGCAGATCGGCCCGCTGCTGAAGGCGGACACGATCGTGCTGCCCGCCATGAACGGCGTGCCGTGGTGGTTCTCGCAGGGGCTCCCGGCCGTGGGCGATCAGCCATTGCAGAGCGTCGATCCCGGCGGCTCGATCGCCCGGGCGATACCGCTGCGCCACGTGATCGGCTGCGTCGTGCATCTCAGCGCTGCGACCGCCGAACCCGGCCTCGTCCAGCATCGCAACGGGATGGGCCTGATCGTCGGCGAGCCGGACGGCTCGACTTCGGCGCGCCTCGAGACCCTGCAAGGGTTGCTGACGAAGGCGGGCTTCGACGTCACCTCGTCGGACGCGATCCGGCACGACATCTGGTACAAGCTCTGGGGCAACATGACGATGAACCCGGTGTCGGCGATCACCGGCGCCACCGGCGACCGCATGCTCGACGATCCGCTGGTACGCGGCTTCTGCTCCGCCGCCATGCGGGAAGCCTCCGCCGTCGGCGCCCGGATCGGCTGCGTCATCGACCAGGACCCGGAAGCCCGCCACGCGGTCACGCGCGAACTGGGCGCCTTCAAGACGTCCATGCTGGTCGACGTCGAACGCGGCAAGCCGATCGAACTCGACGCCATCGTGACGGCGGTTCACGAACTCGGCCGGCGGACCGGCGTGCCGACGCCGAACGTCGACGCGCTGCTCGGGCTCACGCGTCTCTTCGCGCGAACCCGAGGCTTGCTGGCGGACTGATCAGCCCAGTTCGAGCTCGATGCCGGCGGACTTGCTGACGCCGGCCCAGAGGGTGGCGAACTCGCCGACGAACGCCGTGTATTCGGCCGGCGTCATCGGCTTGTCGCCGGGCAGCAGCACCACGTCCTTGAAGCGTTCCACGACCTCGGGCGCCTTGTAGGCCTTCTGCAGCTCGTCATAGAGCCGCGCCACGACGTCCGGCGACATGCCCTTGGGGCCCGAGACGCCGACCCAGGTCGACGTGGTGAGCTTCGGGAAGCCCTGTTCGGCGAAGGTTGGGGCGTTCGGGTACATGTCGAGGCGCTTGGCCGAGCTGACCGCCAGCAGGCGGACCTTGCCCGAGTTGATGTGCGGCACGTTCGTCGTGATCGGGTCGAACATCGAGGGGATGGCGCCTGCCAGCATGTCCTGCAGCGAGGGCGCGGAGCCGCGATAGGGGACGTGCTTCAGCTTGATGCCGGCCAGGCTGCCCAGCAGTTCGCCCATCAGATGGGTGTTGGAGCCGATGCCGGAGCTGCCGAAGGCGATCTCGTCGGGCTTGGCCTTGGCGGCGGCGATGTAGTCGGCCAGCGTCTTATAGGGCGAATCCCCCGGCACGATCAGGACGTTGGGCGTGTGGCCAATCAGCGTCACGTGTGTGAAATCGGTGATCACGTTGTAGGGCAGCTTGGGATAGATGCCTGGCGCAATGCCCAGCGGCGAGGCATGGGAAATGACCAGCGTGTAGCCATCCGGGGCGGCCTTGGCGGCGAGATCCGAGCCGATCGTGCCGCCGGCGCCGGGCCGGTTCTCGACCACCACCTGGGTGCCGAGGGCAGCGGAGAGCTTGGGCGCCAGGATGCGCGAGATCGTATCGGCGGTGCCGCCGGGCGGGAAGGTCGCGATCAGCTTGATCGGCTGCTTGGTGGGCCAGCCGGGGCTCGCCTTGACGGCCGGCGCGGCGAGCGACGAGCCGAGGGCGGCGGCCGATCCGGCCAGGATGGTACGACGGGTCAATTTCATGAAGCGCTCCAGTTTCCCCTCGCGCCAATGGCTGGCGCATTGTCCGAAACCCCTGCAATCGATATGCCAGCGCCAATCAGCCCTTGATTTGCCATAAGGGAGGTCGCAAATCCGGGCCGGGCAGGGAGATGTACGGATGATTCGGCGGGTAATTCTGGCGACGGTTCTCATGGGATGCGGTGCGGCGACCGTCGTGCCACCGGCTGCCCAGGCTCAGGGATTGCCCAGCTCGCGGACGGAACTCGCCTATTCCTATGCCCCGCTGGTCAAGAAGGTCTCGCCGGCCGTGGTCAACATCTACACGACCACCACCGCCCGCGTTCAGCGCCGCCTGCCTTTTCCCTTTCCCGGCATGCCCCAGCAGGGCGGCGACCGGGTGCAGAATTCCTTGGGTTCCGGCGTGCTGGTCAGGCCCGACGGGCTGATCGTCACCAACGCGCATGTCGTCAAGGGGGCCGACGAGATCCGCGTCGTGCTGGCCGACCGTCGCGAGTTCGAGGCCAAGCTCATCACCCAGGACGAACGCTACGACCTGGCGTTGCTGCGGATCGAGGGGGCGGAGGAGAAGTTCCCGTTCCTCGAACTGCGCGATTCCGATTCGATCGAGGTCGGCGACGTCGTCCTGGCGATCGGCAATCCGTTCGGCCTGAACCAGACCGTGACCAGCGGCATCGTCTCCGCCGTGGCGCGCAGCGCCGGCGGCATCAACGACTCGAACTTCTTCCTTCAGACCGACGCGGCCATCAATCCGGGCAATTCCGGCGGCGCGCTGGTGGCGCTCGACGGGCGTCTGATCGGCATCAACACGGCGATCTACTCGCAAACCGGCGGGTCGGTCGGCATCGGCTTTGCGACGCCTTCCAACATCGTCGAGCGGATGATTGCGACGGGCACGCAGGGCGGGCGCATCGTGCGGCCGTGGCTCGGAGTCAGCATGCAACGCGTGACGCCCGATCTCGCGGCGGGCTTCGGCCTGTCGCGGCCGGCGGGGCTCGTGGTCAAGGAGGTCTTTCCCAACGGGCCCGGCGCGAGTGCGGGCCTGAAGCGAAACGACGTCATCGTCGGCATCCGCGAGCAGGCGATCGACGACGAGGCCGCCCTGCGCTTCCGGCTCTCGACGCTGAACGTCGACGCCACCGTGCCGGTCAAGATCATGCGCGGCGGCAAGGAACAGGTCGTCCAGCTGAAGCTCGCGGCTCCGCCCGAGGATCCGCCGCGCGACCTGTCGCAACTGGAGGGCCGGCAGCCTCTGTCGGGCGCCTCGGTCGTCAACATGTCGCCGGCGGTCGCGGAAGAGATGGGACTGGCCGAGTGGCGGCCGGGCATCGTCATCGTCGAAGTGAAGCCCGGCGCCTATGCCGGCCGTTTCGTGCGACCCGGCGACATGATCCTCGCCGTCAACGGCCAGGACGTGAAGACGGTAGCCGATCTCAAGAAGCGCGTGGCCAGCGGCATCAACAGCATCAGCGTCGGCCGCGACGGCGTGATCTTCCCCGTCCAGTTCCGCTGAGCCCGTAGGGAAACCCGGGTCGTCGTGCCGGCCGAACTCTTCGCCTCGCTCGCCCCGACCCCGCTGGCCGAACGCCTGCGCCCGAAGACCTTGGGCGAGATCCTCGGTCAGGATCACCTGCTCGGGCCCGAGGGGCCGCTGGGCCGGATGCTGGAGGCCCGCAAGCTCGGCTCGCTGATCCTCTGGGGACCGCCGGGCTGCGGAAAGACCACGATCGCCCGACTGCTCGCCGAGGCCGTGGACCTGAATTTCGAGCCGCTGTCCGCGGTCTTTTCCGGCGTGGCCGACCTGCGCCGCGTGTTCGAGGCCGCCCGCCAGCGCCGCAAGGATGGCAAGGGCACGCTGCTGTTCGTCGACGAGATCCATCGCTTCAATCGCGCCCAGCAGGACGGCTTCCTGCCCTATGTCGAGGACGGCACGGTCACGCTGATCGGCGCCACCACCGAGAACCCGTCCTTCGAGCTGAACGCCGCGCTCCTGTCGCGGTGCCAGGTCCTGGTGCTGCGCCGCCTCGACGACAATGCCCTGTCGGCGGTGCTCGAGCGGGCGGAGGAGGCGCTGGCCCGCAAGCTGCCGATCGACGAGACGGGACGCCAGGCGCTGTTCGCGATGGCCGATGGCGACGGCCGCTACATGATCGGCCTCGCCGAGCAGCTGGCGCAGCTCAAGGACGAGGGGCCGGTGCCGCCGTCGCGGCTGGCGACGCTGCTGCAGAAGCGCGCGCCGCTCTACGACAAGACGCAGGAAGCGCACTACAACCTGATCAGCGCGCTGCACAAGTCGCTGCGCGGGTCGGATGTCGATGCCGCACTCTACTGGTTCGCACGGATGCTCGACGGCGGCGAGGACCCGAAATACATCGCCCGCCGTCTGGTGCGCTTCGCCGTCGAGGATATCGGCATGGCCGATCCGCAGGCGCTGACGCAGACTCTGGCGGCGTGGGAGACCTACGACCGGCTCGGTTCACCCGAGGGCGAACTCGCGATCGCGCAGGCCGTGATCTATCTCGGCACCGCGCCGAAATCGAATGCCGGCTACATGGCCTTCAGCGCCGCCAAGCGCGCGGCCAAGACCCATGGCTCGCTGACGCCGCCGATGCACATCCTGAACGCGCCGACCAAGCTCATGAAGGAGATCGGCTACGGCAAGGGCTACGAGTACGACCACAATGCCGCCGACGGCTTCTCCGGCCAGAACTACTTCCCCGACGGAATGGCGCGCGAGGAGTTCTATCAGCCGGTCGAGCGCGGATTCGAGCGCGAGATCGTGAAGCGCCTCGATTACTGGAAGAAGCTCAGGGACAGGAAGCGTTGATCATCGGAACGCGCAACTCCAGTTGCGCTCATGTCCTGTTGACTAAACAAAGTCCGAGCGCCACTGGAGTGGCGCGCTCCAATGAGACGGCCAGCGCTCAGGGCTTCGCCATCGCGCGAACGACCCGCTTGTCGCGGCCGTAGACGTCGTCGCGGAAGGTCGGCACGCCGTCGGCATTGGCGCTGACCGTGCGGTAGGTCACGTAGAGCGTGATCGGCTCCGGGAAAGTGTAGTGGGCCTGCTGGCCGGCGGCGATGACCTGCTGGACGCGCTCCTTGCTGAAGCCGTTCTTGCCGCTGAAGACCTTGTCGACGAAGTCGAGCGGGTTCTGCAGGCGGATGCAGCCATGGCTGAAGTTGCGGCTGCCCTCGGTGAACAGCCAGCGGCTCGCCGTGTCGTGCATGTAGATCCCGTACTTGTTGTTGAACGGGAAGAAGATGTAGCCCAGTGCGTTCGACGCGCCCGAATCCTGCCGGATGCGGTAGGGGAAGGCCTTGGGATGGATCGAACTCCAGTCGATCGTGTTGGGATCGATCTCGTCGTCGGTGCTCCAGCTGGCGAAGATCTTGAAGCCGCTGCCGGACAGCGCGTTGGGATCGCGGCGCAGGATCGGCAGGTACTCTTCGCCGGCGATCGACGGCGGCACCGTCCAGTAGGGGTTGGTCTGGAAGCCGCGCATGGTCGACTGGATTTCGGGCGTCGGGTCCTTCGGCGTGCCGACGATGACCTGGCTCTGGAAGGCGACCTTGCCCTCGTTGACGAACCTCATCGAGTAATCGCCGGTGTTCACGAAGACGAAGCGGCTGCCAAGATCCTCGGGCAGCCAGCGACGGCGCTCGAGGTTGGCGACAATCTGGTCGATGCGCTCGTCGATCGTGGTGTTGAGAGAGCGGACGGTCTTTGCGCCGATGACGCCGTCGACCGTCAGTCCCTTCATCTCCTGGTAGGCCTTCACGACGGCGACCAGCGGCTCGTCGTAGAGGTCGGCCACGGCGCCGGCCGGCGGGACGGTGAAGTCGAGTTCGGCGAGACGCTTGCGCAAGGTCGGCACGCGGCTGTCGACCATGTTGGGCTTCAGCGCCGTGCCGTCGATCATGGGCGTGAAGGGGACCTTGCCGCGCTTCTCACGCCATGTGGCCAGGGCCTTCTGCAGCGCGGGGTAGTCGCCCTTGGGCGCCAGGGAGGCCAGAAACGCAGGGAAATCGGGCGCATCGGCCGCGGCCTGCAGGAGCGCGGGCTTGTCGGCCGTGCGCTGGATGATGTCGATTTCCTTGTCGACCCGGTTGGCGCGAACGCGCCCGGTCGAGACATCGCTGGCATAGGCAACGAAGGCGGCAGACAGCAGCGCCTCGGCCGCGGCCGGATCGGCGCCGGGGACCAGCGCCTTCTCGAGGTCGCCGATGCCGTACCATTTGGGATCGAGCCCATGGTCGCCGGCGGCGCGCAGCGCCTTCAGCAGGGCCTCGGCACGGGCCGTGGCAGCGCCCGACCCGGTCCACAGAACGCCCGAGGCGAAAGAGGACGAAACTCCCGAAAACGAGAGCGCGAACGCCAGGAAAGCGGCGAAAAAATTGAAGCGGATCACACCGGAGGTATAGCCGGAACCGGCCGATTCGTCCATCAGCCGACGAAGCCGTGCGCGCCCAGGAAGGTCAACAGATCGGCACTGGCGCGGGTTTTCAGCTCGACCGTGCCACCGCCCGCCCGGGCGCCCCGGGTGACGCAATGGGCGCGCGCCCAGGCCTGGAATTCCGGTTCGTCCAACGCCTGGCCGAGGCTCGGCACGAAATGGCGTCCGTCATCCTCGATCAGGTTGCGGCAGCAGGCCCAGTTCTCCGCGTCCCTGATGTCGAAGACCGGCCCGATCGACTCCCAGCCATGGTGAGCGCTGCCATAGATCTTGACCCTGATCCGGCTGTTGCCGGTGGCCCGCATGCGCTCGGCGTACTCGATGGCCAGTTCGGCCGGCGTGTAGTCGTCCTTGGCGGCCAGCATGAAGTACATCGGCCGTCCGTGGGTGGTCGGATCGCGATGTTGCGCCGTCGCGCCGGGGCAGAGCGCGACATGGAGGTCGAACAGGTGCGGGAAGCCGCCGCGCCAGCGCTGGCGCACCGCGATGGCGGCGTTCAGGGTTGCGACACCGCCCTTGGAGACACCCATGATGCCGATCCTGGCTGGATCGATCCGGGGATCGGCGCGGAGGAGGGCGAGGGCCGCGAAGGCGTCGCCCTCCATCTGGGCGGCCGAGACCAGGCTCTGGTCGGCGACGGTGCGCCGCACGCCGCGGCCCCGGAAGCTGTCGACGATCAGCGCGGCCGCGCCGGCCTCGTTGAGAAGGTCGGCGTAGTAATGCTCGCGATGGCGCTGGACTCCGGCGCTGCTGGTGAGGATGACCATGCAGGCGACCGGCGCCGTTCGGCCCTCGGGAATGTGCAGGGTCGCGGAAATCCGCGCCGGCCGCGAGGCCGTCGGATGGTCGAACGTCAGCGTGTCGAAAGACACCGATTCCATGGACCCTGTGTAGCTTGTCCCGTAGGTTGTGCGCCATGAGCCAGAGCCCCGCCACTGGTGGTACCCGTCAGGTCCAGAACCGCGCCGTAACCGATGACGAGGCCGACATGCGCCTCGACCGCTGGTTTCAGCGCCACTTCCCCGAGCTGAGCCACGGCGCCCTGCAGAAGCTGCTGCGCACCGGCCAGGTCCGGATCGACGGCAAGCGGGCCGAGGGCAAGGACCGGGTCGAGCCTGGCCAGTCGATTCGTCTGCCGCCCGGCGTGTCGAATTCGCCGGCGCCCAAGCCGCGGCCGGCTTCGTCCGTCTCGGGTCCCACCATCTCCGACCGCGATGCCGCCGAGATTCAGAAGATGGTCATCCATCGCGACGACCATGTGATCGTGCTGAACAAGCCGCCGGGCCTTGCGGTGCAGGGTGGCAGCGGCACCGAGAAACACATCGACGGCATGCTGGACGGGCTGCGCTTCGGCTTCGAGCAGCGGCCGAAGCTGGTCCATCGTCTCGACAAGGATACGAGCGGACTGCTGCTGATCGCGCGCACCGGCCAGGCTGCCAAGCACCTGACCGCATCGTTCCGCGATCGCGAGACCGAGAAGCTCTATTGGGCGATCGTGGTCGGCGAGCCATCCAAGAAGGAAGGCGCGATCAATCTGCCGCTGGCCAAGCGGCCGGGCGCCTTCGATCGCGAGCTGATGCAGGTCGACGAGGAGAACGGCCAGAAGGCGCTGACGCATTTCCGGGTGGTCGACAGCGCCAGCCGGCGCGCCGCACTTCTGGCGCTGTGGCCGCGCACCGGCCGAACCCATCAGCTGCGTGTCCATTGCACCGCCATCGGCTGCCCGATCCTGGGCGACCGCAAGTACGGCGGCGAGGAAGCGCTGCTCTCGACCATCGCCGACGCGCGCAAGCTCCATCTCCATGCCCGCCGCCTGACGCTGCCGCATCCCTCCGGCAAGGGAGAGCTGAAGGCGCAGGCCGAGCTGCCACCTCACTTCCGCCGCACCGTCGAGGCATTTGGCTTTTCGACGGACGGTGTTTGAGGGAGAATCGATCAGGATGCGGATTCCCTGGAGGCGCGTGGCGGTGATCACGGCGGTGGCGGTGCCCATCGCCGCCGTCGTCGGCGTCGTCTGGGCCGCCACCCGGGACCTTTCGCGCTATCAGGCTCGATTGACCGAACAGGTCCGCAAGGTCACGGGACGAGAGCTGGCCGCCCGCGTGCCGCTGACCGTCAGGCTCGGCAGCGAGCCGGCCATGGTCGCCGAAGGGGTCACTTTATCGAATGCAGCCTGGGGCTCGCGGCCCGATCTCGCGCGTGTGCGCCGCCTGACGCTCTTCCTCGATCCGTTCTCGCTGTTTCTGGGCGAGGTGAAGATCGGCCGGATCCTGCTCGAAGGCGCCGACATCCTCGTCGAGCGCAACGAGGTGGGCGACGCCAATCTCGAAATGCTGCCGCCGCCCGATGGATCGGGTCCCCATCCCGGCGACAATCGATCGCTCCGGCTGCGCACGGTGGCCGCCTTTCCGTGGATCAGCACGGTCGAGGTTCGCGATTCCGTCCTGACCGTTTCCGAAGGCGCGGGCCGTCCGCCGGTCGTCCTCGAGATTCCGAACGCCACCCTGAAGGCGCAGGCGCCGAACCAGACCCTGCAGGTGGATGGACGGTTCGGCGTGGCACAGGGCGTGCCGATGGACCTCACCGGGACTGCGGGCTCCTTCAACGGCTGGATGGCCGGCCTTCCCGGCAACATCGACCTGCAGGGCGGATTTGGCGGCGGCAGGATTTCGGTCAAGGGCAGCATCAACGCCAAGGGCACGTCGCTGCAGATCAATTCCGAAGGCCCCGACGTCTCGGTGTTCGGGCCTTACATTCGTCTGCCCGTGCCGTCGGGTGGCCCCTATGTGATGAACACCAAGGCCTCGACCCAGCGCAACGGTTTCAAGGTCGAGGTCCAGACGCTGAAGGTCGGCAACAGCGAAGCCGCGGGCGAGGCGCTGTTCCGCGTCGATCGCAAGGGCACGCCGACGATCGTCGTCAATGCCGACATCGCGCGCCTGGATGCCGCGGAGTTGAAGGCGGCACCCGTGCTTGCGGCACCGGCGCCTCCCTCGCAGGCGCCCGTTCAGCCGCCGCGCCTCATTCCCACGATGCCGTTCGTCGCCAACTGGCTCGGCCGGTCGGCCCTCTCCGTGACGGTGCGGCTGGGAGAAGTCGTGGGTCTCGGCGCGAAGATGCAGAACGCATCGGTAACGCTGGTTTCGGGCGAGACGCGATTCACCTTCCGGGCGGCGGCGACCATCGGCAACGGCTCGGCCGGTGTCGATCTCGTCTACGATCCCGCCGGCCGCCTGGGCCAGACTACGCTGACGGCGACGACCAATCGGGTGTCGCTCGGCGAGATCTCGACCCTGCTGGGGCTCGATCTCGGCCTGCGCGACGGCGTGGCCGATCTGGACCTGCGGCTGCGCGGCAGCGGCCGCACCACGCGCGACGCGCTGAACTCGGCGAGCGGCTCGATCGACGTGGCGATGGGCAAGGGGTTCTGGCCGCACAGCCAGCTCGCGAACTGGCCGCCGGAGACGCAGCGTCTCCTCGGCGGCACGGAGGCCGGCGTGCCGTTCAATTGCATCGCCGGACGCTTCGAGGTGAGCAGCGGTGTCGCCAATCTGCGGCGCCTCGTCGTCGATACGCCGCGCGGCGTGCTGGTGGGGGGTGGCTACTTCCACCTGCGCACCGAGGGCTGGGAGTTCATCGTCGCGCCCGAGGCTCGCGACAACCAGAATGCGTCGCTGGCGACCCCGATGCGCATCAAGGGCGGCGCGGGCAAGCAGACGACGAGTGCTGTCGATCCCAACCTCTCCAAGCTGCTGGTGGGCGGCGGCACGATTCCCAGCCTTGTCGCCCAGGTGGCGCAGGCCGGCCGTCAGGCGGGCGCGAATGCCTGCGCGGTCCTGGCACCGCGTGTGGAAGCCCTGCGGCCCGGCCTGCGGGGGCAGTTGCCCGTTCCGACCTCCGATGCCCGGCAGCGGGCGTCGCGGCCAGGGGCGCAGACGCCCGGTCCGCAGCGCAGTCAGCAGCGCTGAGCCTGCCCTTGTCGTCCGGCCGTCCCGCCGTGTAATCCCGACGCGACGATGCGACAGCCGATTTGTCGATTCCGCATCGTGGTTGCTCCGGGAGCTGAATGAAGCGGTTCTACAAACAGACGGGCGTCGACGAGGGTGAGGGCGGTTTCCGCGTCCTGCTCGACGGCAAACCGATGCGGACGCCGGCGAAGGCGACGCTGGTGGTGCCGACGCAGGCGCTCGCCGAGGCCATTGCCGCCGAATGGGCTTCCGTGCCCGACAAGGCCGAGATCAATGCCGCGCTTCTGCCGCTCACGCGCCTGGCGGCGACGGGTATCGATCGCGTCGTCTCGCGACGGGATGAAGTGATCGCCGACACGGCCAAGTACGCCGGCTCGGACCTGCTGTGCTATCGGGCCACCGCGCCGGAGAGCCTCGTCAAATTGCAGCAGGATCGCTGGCAGCCTTTGCTCGACTGGGCCGCCGAACGTCATGGCGCACGCCTGGTGACGGCCGAGGGGATAGGCTTCGTCGAACAGCCGCAGGATGCGAGAGCCAGGCTTCAGCAAGCGGTGGCCGCGCATGGCGATCTGGCGCTTTCGGCGCTCTACAATCTGACGCACACGGCTGGATCGGTCGTGATCGCCCTGGCGGTGTCCGACGGCCGTCTCGACGCGGCGGAGGCCTTCACGGCCGCTCAGACCGACGAACTTTACCAGATCGATCGCTGGGGCGACGATCCGACGGCCGAGAAGCAGCGCGAGGGCGTGCGTCGGGACATCGAGGCAGGCGCGCTCTTTCTTTCATTGCTGGAGAACGCGCGTCTGCGCGGCTGAGAGGGATCATGGGAGCGGGCACCAGGCTGCGGAAGGTCATGGCGGAAAAGGGAATCGCCGAGGCGATGGCGGCGCACAGCCCGCTGTCGGCGATGCTCGCCGCGGAGGCGGGCTTCGACGCGATCTGGGCCTCCGGCTTCGAACTCTCCGCGATGTACGGCGTCCCGGACGTCAGCGTCGTGTCGATGACCCAGCATCTCGACATGACGCGCGCGATGGCCGACCGCTCGGGCCTGCCCGTGGTGGCCGACATCGACACCGGCTTCGGCAACGCCATCAACGTGCTCTACGCCGTGGAGCAGTACGAGCGCGCCGGCGTCGGTGCGATCGTGATGGAGGACAAGAGCTTCCCCAAGGTCACCAGCCTGATCGCCGGCGGCCGGCAGGACATGGTCCGCATCGAGGAGTTCCAGGGCAAGATCGAGGCGGCGCGTTCGGCCCGGCGCGATCCCGATCTCGTCGTCGTGGCACGTACCGAGGCGCTGATCGCAGGGCTCGGCCAGGACGAGGCGCTGAAGCGCGCGCGTGCCTACGAGGCTGCGGGTGCCGACCTGATCCTGGTCCATTCCAAGCAGAAGACGCCGGACGAGATCGAGGCCTTCATCGAGGCCTGGGACGGCAAGGTGCCGATCGCCCTGGTGCCGACCGCCTATCCGCAGATGACGGTGGCGCGCGTGCGCGAGTTGAAGAAGGTCGGTCTTCTGATCTGGGGCAACCACGCGATTCGCGCCGCGGTCGGCGCGATGCGCAAGACCTTTGCCCAGATCCGCAAGGACGGCGGCATCCATGGCGTCGAAAGCAGCATCGCCACGGTCGACGAGATCTTCGACTTGCAGGGTATGGGAACGGTGAAGGACAACGAGAAGCGATTCCTCCGCTAGACGTGATCGCGTTATTGGCCGAAAACTGACCGAGGGCCGGAGAATTAGATGCAGAAAATGTTGGAAGAACTCGAGCGCAGGCGGGCAGCGGCGCGTCTGGGCGGGGGCGAGCGCCGCATCGAGGCGCAGCACGCCAAGGGCAAGCTGACCGCGCGCGAGCGTATCGACGCGCTCCTCGATCCGGGATCGTTCGAGGAATACGACATGTTCGTCGAGCATCGCTCGATCGATTTCGGCATGGAGAACCAGAAGATCCCCGGCGACGGCGTGGTCACCGGCCACGGCACGATCAACGGCCGTCTGGTTTATGTGTTCAGCCAGGATTTCACGGTCTTCGGCGGGGCATTGTCGGGCATGCACGCCGCCAAGATCTGCAAGGTCATGGACATGGCGATGAAGGTCGGCGCCCCGGTGCTGGGCCTGAACGACTCGGGCGGCGCGCGCATCCAGGAGGGTGTCGATTCGCTGGCCGGATACGCCGACGTTTTCCAGAAGAACGTGCTGGCCTCGGGCGTCATCCCGCAAATCTCGATGGTCATGGGCCCCTGTGCCGGCGGCGCGGTCTACTCGCCCGCGATGACCGACTTCATCTTCATGGTGAAGGACAGCTCCTACATGTTCGTGACCGGTCCCGACGTGGTGAAGACCGTCACGCACGAGACGGTGACGCAGGAGGAGCTGGGCGGCGCGCTCACCCACACGCAGAAGTCGGGCGTGGCCGACCTCGCCTTCGAGAACGACATCGAGGCGCTGTTGCAGCTTCGCCGCTTCGTCGACTTCCTGCCGTCGAACAACCGGGAGAAGGCGCCGGTCCGCACGACGCTCGATCCGATCGACCGCGACGACCTCTCGCTCGATACGCTGGTGCCGGAGAATCCCAACAAGCCCTACGACATCAAGGAGCTGATCCTGAAGGTCGTGGACGAGGGTGACTTCTTCGAACTGTCGCCGGAATGGGCGGCGAACATGGTGGTGGGCTTCGGCCGCATGGCCGGCCGGTCAGTGGGCTTCGTCGCCAATCAGCCGATGGTGCTGGCGGGCTGCCTCGACATCGACAGTTCGCGCAAGGCCGCGCGCTTCGTGCGCTTCTGCGACGCCTTCAACATCCCGATCGTGACCTTCGTCGACGTGCCGGGCTTCCTGCCGGGCACCACACAGGAGTTCGGCGGTATCATCAAGCACGGCGCCAAGCTGCTCTATGCCTATGCCGAGGCGACGGTGCCGAAGGTGACGGTCATCACCCGCAAGGCCTATGGCGGCGCCTACGACGTCATGGCGTCGAAGCACCTCCGCGGCGACGTGAACTATGCCTGGCCCGGCGCGGAGATCGCGGTGATGGGCGCCAAGGGCGCGGTAGAGATCATCTTCCGCTCCGACATCGGCGATGCGAAGAAGATCGCGGCGCGTACCGAGGAATATCGCGAGAAGTTCGCCAATCCGTTCGTGGCGGCCAATCGCGGCTTCATCGACGACGTGATCATGCCGCACGGCACGCGCCGCCGGATCTGCAAGGCGCTGGCCACGCTCGAGAACAAGAAGCTCGAGAATCCGTGGCGCAAGCACGGCAACGTCCCTCTGTGAGGCGAACGACGTGCATCTCTCTCCCGAGGAGCGCATGAGGCGCGGCCGGATCGTGCGCAAGCATCAGATCGCAGGCCTCGTCGCGCTGCTCGTGATCATCCCGCTGAATTTCATCGTGAGCCGCCAGTATCCGTGGTGGCTCTGGGTCCTCATCGTCTGGTTGCCCCTGATCATCGCCCATTCGCTGTGGGCCAGGGGTGTCTTCGACCGTAGAAAAGAAGGAATGTGAGCATGGCCGCCAGGAAGAAGGTCGCCAAGAACGCCCCCAAGGGCAGCAAGAGCGCCGCGACGGCCAAGACTCCGGTGAAGGCGCCCAGGAAGGCGCCGGCCCGGAAGCCCGAAGGCGCGCCGCTGTTCGACAAGATCCTGATCGCCAATCGCGGCGAGATCGCCTGCCGCGTCATCCGCACCTGCAAGCGGCTCGGCATCAAGACCGTGGCGGTCTATTCGGAAGCCGACGCCGACGCGCTGCATGTGCGCGAGGCCGACGAGGCGGTGCTGATCGGACCGCCGCCCTCGGCGCAGTCCTATCTGCTGATCGACAAGATCATTGAGGCTTGCAAGAAGACCGGCGCCCAGGCCGTGCATCCGGGCTACGGGTTCCTGTCGGAGAAGGAGGCCTTCCAGAAGGCGCTGGCCGCCGAAGGCATCAAGTTCATCGGCCCCGATGCCCGCGCCATCTATGCGATGGGCGACAAGATCGAGTCCAAGAAGCTCGCGCAGAAGGCTGGTGTCAGCACGGTGCCGGGCTATCTCGCGGCCATCCCCAATGCCGACGAGGCGGTGAAGATCGCCCAGAAGATCGGCTACCCGGTCATGATCAAGGCCTCGGCCGGCGGCGGCGGCAAGGGCATGCGCATCGCCTACAATGACGCCGAGGCGCATGAGGGCTTCGGCTCGGCCACCAACGAGGCCAAGGCCTCGTTCGCCGACGACCGCGTGTTCATCGAGAAGTACGTCGAGGAGCCGCGTCACATCGAGATCCAGCTGATCGCCGACGGCCATGGCAACTGCGTCTATCTCTGGGAGCGCGAGTGCTCGATCCAGCGTCGCCACCAGAAGGTGATCGAGGAGGCGCCGAGCCCGTTCCTCGACGCCAAGACGCGCAAGGCGATGGGCGAGCAGGCCGTCGCGCTTGCCAAGGCGGTGAAGTACAAGAGCGCCGGCACCGTCGAATTCATCGTCGACAAGCACCGGAAATTCTACTTCCTCGAGATGAACACCCGCCTGCAGGTCGAGCATCCGGTGACGGAGCTGATCACCGGCCTCGACCTGGTCGAGTTGATGATCCGCGTGGCGGCGGGCGAGAAACTGCCGTTCCAGCAGAAGGACGTGAAGCTCGAAGGCTGGGCCGTCGAGGCCCGTGTCTATGCGGAGGATCCGTTCCGCAACTTCCTGCCCTCCACCGGCCGCCTGGTGAAGTATCGCGAGCCGCAGCCCGGTCCCGACGTGCGCGTCGACACCGGCGTCTTCGAGGGCGGCGAGATCTCGATGTTCTACGACCCGATGATCGCCAAGCTGTGCAGCTACGGCCCGACGCGCAACGCCGCGATCGATCGCATGCGCCGCGCGCTCGACGAGTTCTACGTCCGTGGCGTGTCGCACAACGTGCCGTTCCTGGCGGCGCTGATGGCGCATCCGCGTTTCGTCGCGGGCAACCTCACGACCAACTTCATCGCCGAGGAATTCAAGGGCGGGTTCACGGCGGAGCATCTGCCGCCGGGCGATCCGGCCATGCTGGCCGCCATTGCCGCGGTCGTCGACCGCATCCATGGCCATCGCGCGGGGGCGCCGCAGTCCGAGCGTGTCGTCATGCTCAACCGGACGCCGATCGCGGTGTCGGTGAGCGGCGGCGGTCTGGAATACGTCGTCGAGACCGATGGCCGGCACATCGTGATCGAGACCGGCTGGCTGCCGGGCGAGCCGCTGGTGCATGCGAAGGTCGACCAGCACGACCTCGTCGTGCAGGTCGATGCCCTGGGGTCGGGCTGGCGCCTGGTCCATGAGGGCGGCCAGGCGGACGTCCTGGTGCTGACGCCGCGCCAGGCCGCGCTCTACGCGCTGATGCCGGTTAAGGCCGCGCCGGACACGTCGAAGTTCCTGCTGTCGCCGATGCCGGGCCTGCTGGCCTCGGTCGCGGTGAGCGAAGGGCAGGAGGTCAAGGCGGGCGAGGCGCTGGCGGTGGTCGAGGCGATGAAGATGGAGAACGTGCTGCGCGCCACGCGCGACGGCACGGTGAAGACGCTCCATGCCAAGTCCGGCGACAGCCTGCGCGTCGACCAGAAGATCATCGAGTTCGCCTGAGCGGATGGCGTTGCAGGCGCGCCTCGGCATCACCGGCCGCGTCCAGGGCGTGGGCTATCGCGACTGGGCTATGGCCACCGCGCAGAGGCTCGGGCTCAGGGGCTGGGTGCGAAACCGCGCGGACGGGTCGGTCGAGGCGCTGGTCGTCGGTGACGACAACGCGGTGGGCAAGATGATCGAAGCCTGCCGTCGCGGTCCGACGCTGGCCAAGGTGGATGCGGTCGAGGTCGAACCGGTCGATCTCGATGTCCTGCCGTCGGACTTCAGGCGGCTGCCGACGGCCTGACTGCTGAGCGGCATTGGCAGATATTGCCAATGCCGCTATACTGGGCGCATGGCTACCACCATGAATGTGGCTATCTCGCCGGAACTCAAGGCGCATGTCGACCGAGAGATCGCGGCAGGACGCTATGCGTCTTCGAGCGAATATGTCCGCGACTTGATCCGAAAGGACCAACAGGCCAGAGCTGAGGAGCGGCTGGCCGAGTTGGTTCGTGAGGGGCTGGAAAGCCCCATCGAAGCCGGAGACCCCGTCTTCTGGCGAAAGCGGCGGGAAACTCTGCGACGGACGATCGCAAAAAGACGCTCGTGAAGCTTGTCCAGCGGCGGCGGGCAGTCGAGGACATCGACGAGCACGCTGCTTACATCGCCGAACGCAATACCCGCGCCGCCTACCAGTTTCTGGACAAGGTCGAACAGGCGTTCGAAGTCCTGCGGCGTCATCCAGGGATCGGCTCACCCCGGCTCGACCATATCGTCAGCGGCCTTCGCGCCTGGCCGGTTTCGGGCTTCGAATCCTATGTGATCCTCTATTTCATGACCCGCGGAGTCGTTCAGGTCGTGCGCATCGTGCAGGCCGCGCGCGACCTGGAGGAACTGCTCAAGGGGCAATGGGAAGAGGAGTCTCGGTCCTAGCGCCGAACACTTCCTCGAACGTCTCGGCCAGAGCAGCATCGAGGTCGGCCAGGGTCACCGGCAGGCCGAGATCGACCAGCGACGTCACCCCGTGGTCGGCAATGCCGCAGGGAACGATTCCCGCATAGTGCGAAAGGTCGGGCTCGACGTTGATCGAGATGCCGTGGAAGGCCACCCAGTGGCGGATGCGCACGCCGATGGCGGCGATCTTGTCCTCGCGCGGCGTGCCGTCGGGCAAGGGGGGCTTGTCGGGCCGCACGACCCAGACGCCGACGCGGCCCGCGCGCCGTTCGGCCTTCACGTTGAAGCGGCCGAGCGTGCGGATGGTCCACTCCTCGAGGTCGGAGACGTAGCGGCGCACGTCCTGGCGGCGGGCCCTGAGGTCGAGCATCGCATACGCCACCCTCTGGCCGGGGCCGTGATAGGTGTATTGGCCGCCGCGGCCGGCGACATGGACCGGAAAACGCGCGGGTTCGAGCAGGTCCTGGGGGCGGGCGCTGGTGCCGGCGGTGTAGAGCGGCGGATGCTCCAGCAGCCAGATCATCTCGCCCGCACGGCCTGCGCGGATGTCCGCGACGCGTGCCTCCATGGCGGCGAGTGCCTCGTCATACGGGACGGCGCTGTCGGCGATGCGCCATTCGGGCCTTTTCATGGGGGCAAAATCGGCACTTCCGGGTCTTCGTGCAAGCCCGCCTTGCCACTGGGGGGGCGATTTGGTATCCCCCGCGCCGTCGATCCGGCGCGGCCATGGCGGAATTGGTAGACGCGCTAGCTTGAGGTGCTAGTGCCGCGAGGCGTGGAAGTTCGAGTCTTCTTGGCCGCACCATCGCCGGTTCGATGAAAAGGTAGACGAGAGGTCGCCGCCTGTTGGTAAAGTCCAACTGGCGGCCCTTTTGTTTTTCAGGCGGGAGACGAGCTTTGGCGGACGAACTCAGCGAAAGCGCCCTCCGATACCATCGCCTGCCGAGACCCGGCAAAATCGAGGTCGTACCCACCAAGCCGCTGGCCACCCAACGTGACCTGTCGCTGGCCTATTCGCCGGGCGTCGCCGCCGCCTGCAACGAGATCGTGCGCGATCCCGGGACGGCCGCCGAACTGACCGCCCGCGCCAACCTCGTCGCGGTCGTGACCAACGGCACCGCCGTGCTGGGCCTGGGTGCGATAGGCCCCCTGGCCGCGAAGCCGGTGATGGAGGGCAAGGGCGTCCTTTTCAAGAAATTCGCCGGCATCGACGTCTTCGATCTCGAAGTGGCCGAACTCGACCAGGAAAAGCTGGTCGACATCGTCGCCGCGCTGGAGCCGACCTTCGGCGGCATCAACCTCGAGGACATCAAGGCGCCGGAGTGCTTCTTCGTCGAGCAGAAGCTGCGCGAGCGGATGAAGATCCCGGTGTTCCACGACGACCAGCATGGCACCGCCATCATCGTCGGCGCCGCGCTGCTGAACGCGCTTTCGCTCGTCGGCAAGGACATCGGCAAGGTGAAGATGGTCGTGTCGGGCGCGGGCGCCGCGGCACTGTCCTGCCTCGGCGTGCTGGAGAAGCTTGGCCTGCCGCGCGAGAACATCTGGGTCACCGATATCGTCGGCGTGGTCTGGAAGGGCCGCAACGAGCTGATGGACCCCTGGAAGGAGCGCTACGCCCGCGAAACGCAGGCCCGCACACTGGGCGAGGTGATCGGCGGCGCCGACGTGTTCCTGGGCCTGTCGGCCGCCGGCGTGCTGAAGCCCGAGATGGTCGCGCGCATGGCCGACAAGCCGCTGATCTTCGCGCTGGCCAATCCCAATCCCGAGATCACGCCGGAAGACGTGGCCGGCGTGCGCGACGACGCCATCATGGCGACCGGCCGCAGCGACTATCCCAACCAGGTCAACAACGTCCTCTGCTTCCCCTACATCTTCCGCGGCGCGCTCGATGTCGGCGCGACGACCGTCAACGACGAGATGAAGATCGCCTGCGTGCGCGCCCTGGCGGCGCTGGCGCGCAAGGAACCCTCCGAAGTGGTGGCGCGCGCCTTCGGCGAGCAGGCCGGCGGCTTCGGCCCCAGCCAGATCATTCCCAAGCCCTTCGATCCGCGACTAATCGTCGAGCTGGCGCCGGCCGTCGCCAAGGCGGCCATGGACAGTGGCGTCGCGACCCGGCCGATCGCCGACTTCGAGGCCTACCGCCAGCAGCTCAGCCAGTTCGTGTTCAAGTCTGGCCTAGTCATGCGGCCGGTCCTCGAGCAGGCACGCTCCGATCCCAAGCGCGTGATCTTCAGCGCCGGCGAGGACGATCGTGTGCTGCGCGCCGTCCAGATCATCGTCGACGAGGGCATCGCCAAGCCGATCCTGATCGGCCGTCCCGAGATCGTGCGCCGCCGGGCCGAGCGTCTGGGCCTGCGCTTCCAGCCGGGCGTCGATGTCGAGCTGGTCGATCCCTCGGACGACCCGCGTTACGACAAGTATTGGGGCGCCTATCACGAGCTGATGGAGCGGCGCGGCGTCACCGAGCCGACGGCCCGCAACCTCGTGCGCTCCAGCCCGACCCTGATCGCCGCGCTCGCGGTTAAGCTCGGCGACGCCGACGCGATGATCGCAGGCGCCTACGGCCGCTTTCGCACCCATTTCAATCACGTACGCGACGTGATCGGCCTGCGCGAGGGCGTCAAGAACATGGCGGCGCTCAGCCTGCTGGTCATGCCCACCCGTTCGCTGTTCATCACCGACACCTATGTGAACTACGATCCCGATCCGGAAACGCTCGCGGAGATCACGCTCCTCGCGGCGGACGAGCTGTTGCGCTTCGGCATCCAGCCGCGCGTGTCGCTGCTCTCGCATTCGAGCTTCGGCAGTTCCGAGCATCCCTCCGCGAAGAAGATGGCGGCGGCGGTCAAGATCCTGCACCACCGTGCCCCGACGCTCGAGGTGGACGGCGAGATGCACGGCGATGCCGCGCTCGACCTCGATATCCGCCACGGCGTCTTCCCGCGGTCGAAGCTCAAGGAAGTGGCGAACCTCGTCGTCTGTCCGTCGCTCGATTCCGCCAACATCGCCTTCAATCTGCTGAAGGAAGGCGCCGACGGTCTGCACATAGGGCCGATCCTGCTGGGTACCGACCTTCCGGCCCATGTCCTCACGCCGTCGGTCACCGCCCGCGGCATCCTCAACATGACCGCGCTCGCCGTGGTCGAGGCACAGCGCCTCGCGGAAGCGCGTGGATGAGCAGCGAGATCGACCACCTCGATGAAGTGACGCCGGACCTGGTCCGGCGAGTCGAGGCGGCGCTCGCCGAGAACAGGCCGGAAGACGCAAGGGGGCTGCTGGCCAACCTGAGCGCCACCGGCCAGGCGTCCATCCTCGAACAGATCTCCGAAGCCGAGCGCGACAAGCTCGTCGGCATCCTCAAGGACGACCTCGATCCCGAGGCCCTGACCGAACTCGACGAGGAAGTGCTCGAGGACGTCCTCGATCAGCTCGACAGCAAGGAGATCGCGGCCGCCGCCCGTGAGCTGGAAGCCGACGATGCCGCCACGATCCTCGAAGACCTGTCGGAAGACGAGCGACAGGAAGTCCTGGCGGAAATTCCGGCCGAGGAACGCGCCGACATCGAGCGGGCGCTGGCCTATCCGGAAGACACGGCCGGCCGCCTCATGCAGCGCTCGCTGGTCAAGGTCGCCGACAGCTGGACCGTGGGCCAGGTGATCGACTATTGCCGCGAGGCGACCGACCTGCCCGACGACGTGTACGACATCTTCGTCGTCGACGAGACCGGTCGCCTGCGCGGCTCGGTGCCGCTCGGCCGCATGTTGCGCACCAAGCGTCCGGTGCCGATCTTCGACATCGTCGATCCCGACATCCCGTCGCTGCCTGCGACGGCCGACCAGGCCGAAGTGGCGCATGTCTTCCGCGACAAGAACCTGGTCTCGTGCCCGGTCGTCGACGATGACGGGCGGCTGCAGGGCGTGATCATGGTCGACGACGTCGTCGACGTGATCGACGAGGAGGCCGAGGAAGACCTGCTCAAGATGGGCGGCGTCGGCTCCGACGACATGCATGCCGACACCGTGACGACGGCGCGGCTACGTGCGCCGTGGCTGCTGGTCAACGTCGCGACCGCCCTCGTTGCGTCCTTCGTCATCAGCCAGTTCGAGGACACGATCGAGAAGATCGTGATCCTGGCCGCCCTGATGCCGATCGTTGCGTCGATGGGCGGCAATGCCGGCATACAGACCGTCACCGTGACGGTGCGCGCGCTGGCGATGGGCGAATTGACCGCCGCCAACGGGATGCGCTTCATCGCCAAGGAAGCGGTCGTCGGCAGTCTCAACGGGCTCCTGTTCGCGACGCTGCTGGCCGTGGGCGTGGTCCTGATCTTCCACGACTGGCGGCTGGGCGCCGTGATTGCCGCCTCCATGGTCTGCAACCTGATGGCCGCTGCGCTGGCGGGGGCTCTCATTCCGCTCGGCCTGCAGAAATTCGGCGTCGATCCCGCGGTTTCCTCGACCGTTTTCCTGACCATGGTCACCGACGTGACAGGCTTCCTGACTTTCCTCGGGCTGGCGACGATCTTCCTGCTTTGAGGTATCGTTCCGGCGGAGGAGGTCCTTGATGGTGGCAATCGTTCGCCTGGTGGGCGCGTTCGTCCTGCTGCTGGCCGCTTCGGCGGCCCAGGCGCAGAACAAGGTGCCGTCCGAGCGCGTGCTGGAGACGCTGGTCAAGGCCTCGCTGCTGACCCTCAACGATGCCAACGTGACCGGAAACTATTCCGTCCTCCACGCCAAGCTCTCCAAACCGTTCCGCCAGCAGTTCTCGCCGGAGAAGCTCAAGGAGACCTTCCGGGAGTTCAGCCAGGGCAACGCCGACTTCGACATCATCGCGGCCATGAAGCCGGCCTATGATCCGCCGCCCGAGGTGGATGGCGACGGCAAGCTGGTGGTGAAGGGCGGTTTTCCGACCGAGCCGTCGCGGCTGCTGTTCGAGCTGGAGTTCATCCCCTCGGATGGCGAGTGGAAGCTGATCCGCATCCACGTCAAACTGGGCTCCAAGTCCTGAGCCATTTTCAACAGGTCCCAACAGGTAAGACAGATCATGATTCCGAATGCGATGCCGCCGTTCGATTTCGGCCTGGGCGAAACCGCCGACGCGCTGCGCGACCAGGTCCAGCGCTTCGCCTCGTCCGAGGTCGCGCCAATCGCGGCCGAAATCGACAAGAGCGACCGCTTCCCGCGCGAGCTTTGGCCGAAAATGGGCGAGCTCGGCCTGCACGGCATCACCGTCGAGGAGGAGTTTGGCGGCTCGGGCCTCGGCTATCTCGAGCATGTCATCGCCGTGGAAGAGATCAGCCGCGCGTCGGCCGCGGTCGGCCTGAGCTACGGGGCGCATTCCAACCTCTGCATCAACCAGATCCGCCGCACCGGCAGCGACGAGCAGAAAAAGCGCTTCCTGCCCAAGCTGATCTCGGGCGAGCATGTCGGCAGTCTCGCCATGAGCGAGACGGGCGCGGGTTCCGACGTCGTGTCGATGAAGCTGCGGGCCGAGAAGAAGGGCGACCGCTACGTCCTGAACGGCACCAAGATGTGGATCACCAACAGCCCCGACGCGCAGGTGATCGTGGTCTATGCCAAGACCGATCCGGCCGCCGGATCTCGGGGCATCACGACCTTCCTCGTCGAGACCGACCGCAAGGGTTTCAAGGTCGCCCAGAAGCTCGACAAGATGGGCATGCGCGGCTCCTCGACCGGCGAGCTGGTGTTCGAGGATTGCGAGATCCCCGAGGAGAACGTGCTGGGCACGGTGGGCAAGGGCGTCAACGTGCTGATGAGCGGCCTCGACTACGAGCGCGCCGTGCTGGCGGCCGGCCCGATCGGAATCATGCAGGCCGCGATGGACATCGTCGTGCCGTACGTGCACGAGCGCAAGCAGTTCGGCCAGGCGATCGGTGAGTTCCAGCTGGTGCAGGGCAAGCTTGCCGACATGTACACGACGATGAACGCCTGCAAGGCCTACGTGTACGCCGTCGCCAAGGCCTGCGACCGCGGCCAGACCACGCGCAAGGATTCGGCCGGAGCGATCCTCTACGCCGCCGAGAAGGCGACGATGGTCGCCCTCGACGCCATCCAGCTGCTGGGCGGCAACGGCTACATCAACGACTATCCCACGGGCCGTCTGCTGCGCGACGCCAAGCTCTACGAGATCGGCGCCGGCACCAGCGAGATCCGCCGCATGCTGATCGGCCGCGAACTGTTCGCCGAGACGGCCTGATTTGACGGGGCGAAGGTTCTTTCGTACACGGTGTGTATGAAAGCCCTTCGATGCCCCGCTATCTGACCGAGAAAGACATCGCCGATTTCCGCGCCGAACTGTGTCGGGTCGCGACCGAGCGGTTCGCCCGCTTCGGCTACGAGGGCGTCACCATGCGCCAGCTCGCCGAGGCGCTGGGCTGCAGCCCCAAGACGCCCTACCGCTACTTCAAGGACAAGGCGGACATCCTTGCGACCGTGCGGGCCGAGGCCTTCTCCCGCTTTGCCGACACGCTGGAAGCCGCCGCGGCGAAGGGCGAGGGGCCGCTCGACAAGGCGCGGCTCGTCGGCGATGCCTATCTGCGGTTCGCCGCCGAGCATCCGCATGCCTATCGCATCATGTTCGAGATCGACCAGCCGATCGGCGACGAGCATCCGGAGCTGATGCGCGAATCGCGGCGCGCCCGCACCTTCGTGACCCAGCAGGCCGAAGACATGGTGAAGGCCGGGATGATCGACGCCGATCCTCAACTGTTCGGCTGGTCGATGTGGGCCGCGGCGCATGGGCTGGTGATGCTGAAACAGGCCGGCATGCTCGACCATGGACCGGATATCCGGACCCTTGCCGGTTTCCACGGCGCGCTGATGTTCAAGGGCGCGCTGACGCCCGCCACGAAGATAGGGAATAAACGATGAGCGCAGGCGTTACGGCGGGCGAGCGGTTCCGCAGCTGGGCGGAGATCCGGGACAATGCGGCGCGCGCGGCCGGCGGGCTGGCGGCGCTCGGTGTCGGCGACGACAGCGCGGTGGCGCTGATGCTGCGCAACGACTTCGCGACCTTCGAGGTCAACATGGCGGCCAGCCAGGTGGGCGCCTACGCCGTGCCGATCAACTGGCACTTCACGCCCGAGGAAGCGAACTACATCCTGCGCGACAGCGGCGCGTCGGTGCTCGTGGCGCATACCGACCTGCTGGCGCAGATCGCGGGCGGCGTGCCCGAGGGGGTGACGGTCTTCGCCGTGCCGACGCCGGACGAGATCGCGGCAGCCTATGGCGTCGCCGCCGAGCGGCGTCAGGTGCCGGCGGGAGCCGAATCGTGGGACGCCTTCGTGGCCGGCTCTTCGCCGCGCACCGAGCCGCCGCGCGCGGCGCGCGGCAGCATGATCTACACGTCCGGGACCACCGGCCGGCCCAAGGGCGTGCGGCGGCAGCCGAGCACGCCGGAACAGCAGGCCGCCGCGGCGCAGGAGGCGGCGCTGTTCTGGGGGCTGAAGCCCGACCCGGAAATCGTCGTGCTGATGAACGGCCCGATGTATCACTCGGCGCCGTCGGCCTACGGCAATGCCTGCTCCCGGCTCGGCCTGCACATGGTGCTGCAGCCGCGCTTCGAGGCCGAGGACATGCTGCGGCTGATCGCACGCCACGGCGTCACCCACATGCATATCGTGCCCACGATGTTCGTCCGCCTTCTGCGCCTGCCGGCCGACGTCAGGGCGCGCTACGACGTCTCGTCGCTGCGCTTCGTGAGCCACGGCGCGGCACCCTGCGCGCCGGCGGTGAAGCGCCAGATGATCGAATGGTGGGGACCGGTCATCAACGAATACTACGGGGCCACCGAGACCGGCGTGGTGGTCTGGCACGGTTCGGAGGACGCGCTGCGCAAGCCCGGCACGGTTGGCCGTGCGGTCCCGGGCGCGACCGTGCGCGTCGTCGACGATCAGGGGCGCGACGTGGCGACCGGCGAGGTCGGCGAGATCTACGTTCGCGGCCCGCATCTCGCGGACTTCACCTACAACAACGACGATGCCAAGCGGCGCGAAGTGGCGCTGGGCCAGCTCGTGACCGTGGGCGACATCGGCTACCTCGATGCCGACGGCTTCCTGTTCCTGTGCGACCGCAAGCGCGACATGATCATCTCGGGTGGCGTGAACATCTATCCGGCGGAGATCGAGGGCGCGCTGATCCAGATGCCGGGCGTGCGCGACTGCGCGGTGTTCGGCATCCCCGACGAGGAGTTCGGCGAGCAGATCTGCGCCCATGTCGAGCCCGTGTCAGGCGTCGGACTCGATGCGGCGTCGGTGCGCGCCTATCTGTCCGAGCACCTGGCGCGCTACAAGGTGCCGAAGGTGGTCGAGTTCAGCGCCGCGCTTCCGCGCGAGGATTCGGGCAAGATCTTCAAACGCAAGCTCCGCGCGCCCTATTGGGAGAAAGCGGGCCGCAGCATCTGAGGGATTCCATGGCCGATGACGACGTCACCCTGTCCGGCGAGATCAAGGGCAAGCTGGTCGACAGCAAGCAGAAGTGGGCCGAGGAAGGCCGGCTGCTGACGGGAAAGACGGCGGCGCCGTCGGAGCGCCTGCCGCCGGGGCAGCGCCTGGTCGAGACCTGGCCCGTGCTCGACCTCGGCATCCAGCCCGAAATCCCCACCCATGCGTGGCGCCTGTTCGTCGACGGCGAGGTCGAGGCGCCCGTCACGCTGAAATGGGACGAGTTCAAGAAGCTGCCGCAGACCCGGCTCACGACCGACATCCACTGCGTCACCGCCTGGTCGCGCTACGACAACAGATGGGAAGGCGTCAGCGCCCGCGATCTGATCGCCCTGGTGAAGCCGAAGGCTGAGGCGCAGCACGTCATTTTCCATTCATACGACACCTACAAGACCAACGTGCCGCTGGCGGACTTCGCAGGCGATGATGTCATGCTGGCCTGGAGCTGGAACGACGCGCCGATCAGCCGGGAGCATGGCGGGCCGCTGCGCGTCGTGATCCCGAGGCTCTACTTCTGGAAGAGCGCCAAGTGGATCAAGCGCATCGAGTTCTCCATCATGGACAAGCCGGGCTTCTGGGAAGTGCGCGGCTATCACAATTACGGCGATCCGTGGCGGGAACAACGCTACGACGATGAAATCTGAGAAGAGGAGCCACGGCATGGGCGCGCATGATTTCTCCTTCACGACCATCGACGGCAAGCCGCTCGACATGAAGAGCCTGGCCGGCAAGCCCGTGCTGGTGGTGAACGTCGCCTCCTATTGCGGGTTCACGCCGCAATACACCGACATGCAGGCGCTGCACGAAACCTACGGCCCCAAGGGCCTCGTGGTGCTGGGCGTGCCGTGCAACGACTTCGGTGCGCAGGAGCCGCGCAGCGAGGGCGAGATCGCGAAGTTCTGCGAGTCGATGTACGACGTGACCTTTCCGCTCACCGCGAAGCAGAAGGTGATCGGTCCCGATGCCCACCCGCTCTACAAATGGATCGCCGCCGAAGCAGGCGAGGGCGCGGCGCCCAAGTGGAACTTCCACAAGTATCTGATCGGCAAGGACGGCAGCCTGCAGGGCGCCTGGCCGAGCCGCGTGCGTCCTGCGTCCGATGAAGTCAGGTCGGCGATCGAGGCGGCGCTTTAAGCGTCGAGCGCGCGGCGGACTCCGTCGAAAACCTGGTGGAACATCTCGGTCGTGAGGCGGCCGGTGTTCGTGTTGTAGCGGGAGCAGTGATAGCTGTCGGCGAGCATCAGCTTCGTCGGCAGCTTGTGCAGCCGGTTGTGGATGAACGGGTAGGCGCCGGCGGGTCGCACGGTCAGGGCACGCAGGATCTGGTCGTGGGCACCCTTGCCCAGGGCCACCAGGATTCGCAGCTTCGGCATCGCGGCGAGTTCGGACTGCAGGAACGGCCGGCAGGCGGTGAACTCGACGGGCAGCGGCTTGTTCTCGGGCGGCAGGCAGCGCACCGCGTTGGCGATGCGGCAGTCGACGAGCTGCAGCCCGTCGTTGGGGTCGGCGCGGTAGGTGCCCTGGGCGAAGCCGAATTTCAGCAGGGTCGAGTAGAGGAGATCGCCGGCATAGTCGCCGGTGAAGGGGCGGCCGGTGCGATTGGCGCCCTTCATGCCCGGCGCCAGCCCGACGATCAGCAGGCGAGCGTTCAGATTGCCGAAGGAGCGGACCGGCGCGTTCTTCCAGTCCGGGAACTTGCCCTGCAGGTCGTGGCGGAAGTCCACGAGCCTCGGACAGCGCGGGCAATCGAGCGGCGGCTCTTCGAAGGCGGGCGCGGGCACTGAGGCGGAGGGCCTAGGCCGAGCGCATCAGGGATTCGGACGGGGCATCGTCATGCTCGGCATCCGGTTCGCGGGCTGCCGGTCGCGTCGCGCGCTCCGAGGGGTTGCGGGCGATCAGCGGCGCCAGTTCAGCCAGTTCGATGAAATCATCGGCCTGGCGGCGCAGCTCATCGGCGACCATCGGCGGCGCGGACTTGATGGTGCTGACGACCGAGACCCGCAGGCCGCGGCGCTGGACGGCCTCGACCAGCCGGCGGAAGTCACCGTCGCCGGAGAAGAGGATCACATGGTCGAGATGATCGGCCATCTCGAGCACGTCGATGGCCAGCTCGATGTCCATGTTGCCCTTGACCTTGCGGCGGCCCATGGCATCGGTGAATTCCTTGGCCGGCTTGGTGACCATGGTGTAGCCGTTGTAGTCGAGCCAATCGATCAGCGGCCGGATCGGCGAATACTCCTGATCCTCGACGAGAGCCGTGTAGTAATAGGCCCGGACCAGCCGGCCCTTTTCCCGAAAGACCTTCAGGAGGCGGCGATAGTCGATGTCGAAGCCGAGCGAGCGGGCGGCCGAGTAGAGATTGGCGCCGTCGATGAACAGCGCCACGCGCTCGTTCTCGTAAAAGTTGCCCTTCATGGCGGTCAAACCTCTTGAACAATATGCGCTGTGCAAGCAAAAAATGATGGACGCGAAAAGGCCGGTAACCCGCGCCCCTTTTGAAAGCATATTAAGAGTAGGTCGTTAACCCTTGGATCACAAGGGGTTGGAGGTGAGCGTTGGTGGACAAGAGCGACCGTCGATCCATTTTCATCGGGGCCGGCGCGAACCTGCCTCATCCGTCCCATGCCTCGCCGCGTGAGACGTTGCAGGCGGCGCTTCTCGAACTCGATCGGCGGCAGACCCGCGTGCTGCGGTATTCCCCCTGGTACAGCACCGCCCCCGTGCCGGCGTCGGACCAACCCTGGTATGTCAACGTGGTCGCCGAGGTGGATACGGACCTGACGGCGGACGGATTGCTGCAAACGCTGCACGACATCGAGGATCTTTTCGGGCGAACCCGCAGCGTGCCCAATGCGCCGCGGCTGATCGACCTCGATTTGCTCGACTTTCGGAGGGAAATAGCGGTCGGCGGCCCCGGCAAGGCAACCCTGCCGCACCCCCGCATGGCAGCGAGGGCCTTCGTCGTACGGCCGCTGGCCGATCTGGCCCCCGGCTGGCGCCATCCGGTCTCGGGAATGGCGATCCGGGACCTGCTGGAAGCGCTTCCACCCGACCAGGTCGCCCGGCGCCTCTAGGCTGGCCGGCTTGCGTTTTGGGCCGGGGAGGGTATAACCCGCCGCTTCCGCGAAATTTGAGGTTCCCGCCATGGCGCGTGTCACCGTCGAAGACTGCATCGTGCAGATTCCCAACCGCTTCGAGCTCGTCATGTTCGCCTCGCAGCGCGCCCGGGACATCTCGGCCGGCGCCCAGATCACGCTGGACCGCGACCGCGACAAGAACCCGGTCGTGGCGCTGCGCGAGATCGCCGAGGAGAAGCTCGACCACGCCGTGCTCAAGGACTCGCTGATCTCGGGCATGCAGAAGCATGCCGACGTCGACAAGCCCGAGGAAGTCAACGAGATGGCCGAGTTGGAGCAGGAGCTGGCCGCCGCGCTCGCGCAGGGTGGTGCGGAAGCCGCCCAGCCGAAGGCGCTGCCGATGGCCGAGGAAGACGACGTCACCGAATAGGGACTGCACTCCGGCAGGGATCGCCCTGCTTTTCGTGCAAAGGTCGTGGAGTGAACGCAATCGCCCCCATATAATGGGTGATTGCGATGATTCGTCAGTTTGAACTCGTCGAGCGCGTACAGGCCTACGATCCGGATGCGGACGAGGACGTGCTCAACCGTGCCTATGTCTATGGGCTGAAGAAACACGGCAACCAGCTCCGCGCCTCGGGCGATCCGTATTTCTCCCATCCCGTGGAAGTCGCCGGCATCCTGGCCGAGATGCGGCTCGACACCGCCTCGATCGTGACTGGCCTGCTGCACGACACGCTCGAGGACACCGACGCCACCCGCGACGAGATCGCCGGCATGTTCGGCGAGGACATCGCCCGGCTGGTCGATGGCGTCACCAAGCTCTCCCGCCTGGAGATCCAGTCGGAGAGCACCAAGGAAGCCGAGAACCTGCGCAAGCTGGTGCTGGCCATGTCGTCGGACATCCGCGTGCTTCTGGTGAAACTCGCCGACCGGCTGCACAACATGCGCACGCTGCATCACATCAAGGAGCCCGCGCGGCGCCGGCGCATCGCGCGCGAGACCATGGACCTCTACGCGCCGCTGGCCTCGCGCATCGGCATGGAGAATGTGAAGCGCGAACTCGAGGAGCTGGCCTTCGGCGAACTCAATCCGGACGGCCGGACGTCGGTGCTGGCGCGTCAGGGCTACCTGCGCGAGCGCGGCGACAAGCTGGTGCCGCAGATCGAGGTCGAGCTGGTCAGGACGCTGCAGGAGGGCGGCCTCGATGCCCAGGTGTCGGGCCGCGAGAAGACGCCCTATTCGATCTGGCGCAAGATGCAGACGAAGAACGTGTCGTTCGAGCAGCTCGCCGACATCATGGCCTTCCGCATTATCGTGGCCGATGTGTCGCAATGCTATCAAGCGCTGGGCCTGCTCCACGGCAAGTACCAGGTGCTGCCGCAGCGCTTCAAGGATTACATCTCGGTTCCCAAGCCCAACGGCTACCGCTCGCTCCATACCGGCGTGATCGGTCCGCTCGGGCAGCGGATCGAGATCCAGATCCGCACCGAGGATATGCAGGATCAGGCCGAGCGTGGCGTCGCCGCGCACTGGATCTACAAGCAGGGCGGCCCGTCGACCGACGCGCCGCAATATGCCTGGCTGCGCAGCCTCATGGACATCCTTGACAAGGCGCCGAACGCCGAGGAGTTCCTCGAGCACACCAAGCTCGAGATGTTCCAGGACCAGGTCTTCTGCTTCACACCCAAGGGCAAGCTGATCGCCCTGCCGCGCGGCGCGACGCCGATCGACTTCGCCTATGCGGTTCACAGCCAGGTGGGCGACACCTGCGTCGGCGCCAAGATCAACGGCCGCATGCTGCCGCTGCGCACCCAGCTCTCGAACGGCGACCAGGTCGACATCATTACGTCGAAGGCGCAGACGCCGTCGCCGACCTGGGAGCGCTTCGTCGTCACCGGCAAGGCCAAGGCCGCGATCCGGCGCTTCATCCGCACGCGGCAGCGCGAGCAGTACATCCAGCTCGGCAAGTCGCTGCTCGACAAGGCCTTCCACGAGGAAGGCTACGAGGTCACGGAAAAGGGCCTCGACGGGGTGCGGATCAACTTCAAGCAGGCGTCCGTGGACGACCTCGTCGCGACGGTCGGCGCGGGTCTGGTCGGCGCGCGCGAAGTCCTGACGGCGGTCTATCCCGGACTGAAGCAGCCCCGCAAAGGCGGCGCCGACGTGGTGCCGATCTCGCGTGCCCGTGCCAAGACCGGCAAGTCCGGCGAAGGCGCGCGCGGGGGCAAGCCGGAGGACGGCAAGATCGCCATCCGCGGTCTCATTCCCGGCATGGCGCTGCACTTCGCACGCTGCTGCCATCCGCTTCCCGGAGACCGCATCGTCGGCATCATCACCACGGGCAAGGGTGTCACGATCCACACGATCGACTGTGCCACGCTCGAGAGTTTTTCCGAGGCGCCGGAGCGCTGGATCGATGTCGGCTGGGATTCCGCGAACGACGGCGACGGCGGCGTCTATACCGGGCGGCTCAAGGTCACCGTCTCCAACCAGCCCGGCAGCCTGTCGAGCCTGTCGACGGTGATCGCCCGGCACGAGGGCAACATCTCCAACCTGCGCATCGTCAACCGGTCGATGGATTTCTTCGACATGGTGATCGACGTCGAGGTCGCCGACGTGAAGCATCTCGCCGACATCACGGCCGCCCTGCGCGCCACGCCCGCCATCAACGCCGTCGAACGCGCCCGCAATTGACGGCTTCCCCCATCCTCCTTCCGCGAAAGTAGCGTATGTCCGCGCCCAATCACCTGCGCCTCGGCATCAACATCGATCACGTCGCCACGGTGCGTAACGCCCGCGGTGGCCATCTGCCCGATCCCCTGCGCGCCGCGCGCCTCGCCGAGGCCGCCGGGGCCGACGGGATCACGGCGCATCTGCGCGAGGACCGGCGGCACATCGTCGACGCCGACATCGAGGGCCTGATGCGCGAGTTGAAGGTGCCGCTCAATTTCGAGATGGCGGCGACCGAGGAGATGGTCGCCATCGCCCTGCGCCACAGGCCGCACGCCGCCTGCATCGTGCCCGAGAAGCGCGAGGAGCGGACCACCGAGGGCGGGCTCGATGCTGCCGGCCAGCACAACAACCTGAAGCCGATGATCGCGCGCCTGCGCGATGCCGGCATCCGCGTCTCGCTGTTCATCGAGGCCGACCCGCGCCAGTTGGAGGCGGCGGTCGCGCTGGGGGCGCCGGTCGTCGAACTGCACACCGGCCGCTACTGCGAGATCGAGGGCGAGGCCAAGCAGGCCGAATTGCAGCGCATCGCCAAGGCGGCCGCCCTGTGCGCCAAGCTCGGCCTCGAATGCCATGCCGGTCATGGGCTGAGCTACGCCGACGTCTCGCCGATCGCGGCCATTCCCGAGGTACGGGAGCTCAATATCGGTCACTTCCTGGTCGGAGAGGCCATTTTCGTGGGGCTGGAGAAGGCGATCCGCGAGATGCGGCGCATCATGGACGCGGCCCGCGCCGGAGGGGCTGCCGCGTGATCATCGGTCTCGGCAACGATCTCTGCGACATCCGGCGCATCGAGAAGTCGCTGGAGCGGTTCGGCGAGCGTTTCATCCAGCGTGTCTTCACGGAAACCGAGCAAAAGCGCTCGGAGGGCCGCGCCACCCGGGCGGCGAGCTACGCCAAGCGGTTCGCGGCCAAGGAAGCCTGCGCCAAGGCACTGGGCACCGGGCTGCGGGCGGGGGTCTTCTGGCGTGACATGGGCGTGATCAATATGCGCAGCGGCAAGCCCACAATGGCCCTGACGGGCGGGGCGCTGGCGCGACTGCAGAAGATCACGCCGGCCGGCATGACGCCGCAAATCGACCTCAGCATCACGGACGAATACCCGCTCGCCCAGGCGATCGTGATCATTTCAGCGGTGCCCAGCCCATGATCCGCAGGGCGCTTTCCGCGGTCCCGAAGGCGCCGATGCCGCGGTCGGGGCGGGAGACAGGGCGTCCGGGCCCTGCTATAGCCCCGGGCTCGTTCAAACTGGTACGGCGATGACGGACGTGGCTGAGCGTCGGAAGCGGGGACAAGAGAAGACAGGCGGATGGGGCGAAACCGTCCGGACCGTGGTCTATGCCGTGCTGATCGCACTGGTCGTGCGGACGTTCGCCATCGAGCCGTTCAATATCCCCAGCGGTTCGATGATCCCGACCTTGCTGGTCGGCGACTATCTGTTCGTCTCCAAATACTCCTACGGCTACAGCAAGCACTCGTTCCCGTTTTCGCTCGGCGTCTTCTCGGGTCGTATCTTTGGCTCGCCGCCCGAGCGCGGCGACGTCGCCGTGTTCAAGTATCCGGGCGACCAGGGCCAGGGCGTCAATCGCACCGACTACATCAAGCGCATCGTCGGCATGCCGGGAGATCGCATCCAGGTGACGAACGGCCTGCTGCACATCAACGGCGTCGCCGTCGACCGCCTGAAGGTCGGCGATCACGTGAAGGGGACCAACGGCAGCTACCAGAAGGGCACGCTCTACAGCGAGACGCTGCCCAACGGCCGCCGCTACACCGTGCTCGAATATCGCGACGACGGCATGGCAGACAACACGCCGGAGTTCCTCGTCCCGGCGAACAGCTACTTCGTCATGGGCGACAATCGCGACGATTCGCTCGACAGTCGAACGCGGCTGATGTTGCGCGACTTCTCCGGCTCGACGCGCGACCGCGACCAGCTCGGTTGGTACGTGCCGTCGGAGAATCTCGTCGGCCGCGCGGAGTTCATCTTCTTCTCGCACGATCCGTCGGCCGCAGGCTGGCTGGAGCCATGGAAATGGCCGCAGGCGATACGCTGGAACCGCTTCTTCATGGCAATCCACTGAGTTCGACCGACGTCGATCTGACGGCGCTGTCGAAGGGGGTGGGTCATGTGTTCGCGCGCGCGGCGCTCGCCGCCGAGGCGCTGACCCATCGCAGCGCGCTGGACCGCCAGCCCGAGCTGAAGGCGGCTTTCCCCAACGGCAACGAGCGACTGGAATTCCTGGGCGACCGCGTGTTGTCGCTTGCCATGGCGGATCTCCTGCTGCGCCGTTTTCCGCACGAGCGCGAAGGCGAGCTGGCACGCCGCCATGCCGCCCTAGTCAGGGCCGAGACACTGGTCGAGATCGCCACGGCGATCGGACTGGGCGAGCATCTGCGCTTGGGCGATTCTGAGCGCGCGCACGGCCACAGCGTGAAGCCCAACATTCTCGCCGATGCGCTGGAGGCGCTGCTGGGCGCCATATTCCTCGACGCTGGCCTGCCGGCCGCGGCGGCGAGCGTGCAACTTCTGTGGGGCGAGCGCTTGAACAGTCAGGCGGCGGCCCCGCGAGACCCGAAGACGGCGCTTCAGGAATGGGCCCAGGCCCGCCGCCTGCCGCTGCCGGCCTATCGTGAGGTCGACCGGGAAGGGCCGCCCCATGCGCCGGTGTTCGTCGTCGACGTAACCCTGAAGGGACATGATCCAGGGCAGGGCCGCGGCGGCAGCAAACGCGAGGCCGAGCGGCTGGCCGCCATGACACTTTTGGAAAGATTGGAGAAGGCATGAGCACGCCTGCAACGCGGGCCGGGTTCGTCGCCGTCGTCGGCGCGCCGAACGCTGGAAAATCGACGCTGGTGAACGGGCTGGTCGGTTCCAAGGTCAGCATCGTGTCGCCCAAGGTGCAGACGACGCGCATGCGCGTGATCGGCATAGCCATGGCCGACATTCCCGACACAGGCGAGGGGGCATCCCGGGCGCAGGTCATTCTGGTCGACACGCCCGGTATCTTCCGTGTCGCCAAGCGCCGCCTGGAGCGCGCCATGGTCGCCGCCGCCTGGCAGGGCGCCGACGATGCCGACCTGGTGGCACTGGTCGTCGATGCCGAGCGCGGCGTCGGGCAGGAGACGAAGGCGATCGCCGAGCGGCTGAAGGACTCGAAGACGCCGCGCATCCTGGTCCTGAACAAGATCGATCTGGTGGCGCGCGAGACGCTGCTGGCACTCACCGCGGAGCTGAACGCCATCGTGCCGTTCGAGCGAACCTTCATGGTGAGCGCGCTCAAGGCCGACGGTGTCGGCGATCTGCTGGCGGCGTTTGCGCTGGCGGTGCCGGCGGGACCGTTCCTTTATCCCGAGGATCAGGCCGCCGACCTGCCCCTGCGCCTTCTGGCCGCCGAGGTGACGCGAGAGCAGGTCTTCCTGCAGCTTCACCAGGAACTGCCCTACGAAGCGGCGGTCGAAACCGAGAAGTGGGAAGACCGGCCCGACGGCAGCGTGCGGGTCGAACAGATCATCCATGTCCAGCGCGAGGGCCAGCGCGCGATCTTTCTCGGCAAGGGTGGCGCCCGCATCAAACAGATCGGCGCGCGCGCGCGTCATGAGCTTTCCCAGATGCTGGAGCGACAGGTCCATCTCTTCCTCCACGTGAAGGTGAGCGAACGCTGGGCCGAAGACCCCTCGCACTACCGCACGATCGGCCTCGACTATCAGTCTTAGTTTCCTGTCATCCTGAGCGAAGCGAAGGATCTCGCGCGAGTTACGCAGTCGTCTGTTCGTTCCGTTAGGTCCTTCGCTTCGCTCAGGACGACAAACAATCTATGCCGGTGTCAATTCGAGCGAATATATGACGGTGCCACTGGCGTCGCGGTGAGTGACCGTCATTACGCCTGACTTCCCGTCGATCTTCACGTGGCCGAAATGGCATGAGCCTTCGAGCGGCGAGAGATCGAAGCGGCCGGTCGGCGGGACCTTCTCGAAGACCACCTGCGGCCCGAACGTAGCGTCGAGCGCGTTGGGGCCGAAGCCGCCCGCACAGAGCGGGCCCGAGACGAACTCGTAGAACGGCGTGAAGTCGGTGAAGGCGGCGCGGGCGGGATCGTAGCGATGGGTGGCGGGATAGTGCACGTCGGCCGTGATCCCGTGCACGTTGCGGATGTCTTCGCGTTTTATGAACGACAGGAGATCGGCGACCTCCAACTCGCGTCCCAGCGGCGGACCATCGTCTGCATTGGCGATCGCCTCGAAGCCCGACTTGCGGCGCCAGTCGTCGTAGACGACGAGCCCGAGCGGCATGTCCGCAGCCACGATCTTCCAGGTCGCCGTCGAGGCCTTGAGCGCCTGCTTCAGCCATATGACCTGCTCGATGCCGAGGAACGCCGTATTCAGGCCCGCGGACGCCTGTCGGTTGGGGCCGTTCGGCGCGCGGAAGCTTCGCATGTCGAGGCGGAAGAGATCGAGCTGCGGGCCGAACGAGAACTTGCGGAACAGGCGCATCGTGCCGTCGAGTCCGTCGGCCAGCGGCATGAACTCGCGAAAGGCGCGCTCGGCCTTCTGCGCCAGCACGCCCACGCTCTTTTCCCGGTAACGGGGATCCTCGTCGAGCCGGCGCTCCCAGTACCAGTTGTCGAGCACGTCGTGATCGTCCCACAGGGCGATCATCGGAACCTCGGCGTTGAAGCGGCGGAGATTGTGGTCGAGGAAATTATAGAGATGATTGCCGCGGAAATCGGCGAGGGTCTCGGCGACTGTCGACTTCGCCTCGGTCGTGACGTTCTTCCAGACGCGCCCGTCCGGCAGTTTCTTCTCCGGCGCCAGGGGATCGTCGGCGTAGATCGTGTCGCCGCAATGCACGAAGAAGTCGGGCGCCAGCGACCGCATCGCCTCGTAGATCCTCATGCCGCCGACGTCGGGATTGATGCCCCAGCCCTGGCCCACCGTGTCCGCCGACCAGACGAAGCTCACGTCGCCCCGGACGGCCGATGGAGTCCGGAAGCGCCCCGTCACCCAATCGCCCGTTGCGGTGCTTTCGGCGAGGTTTTCATAGGCAATGCGATAGAAGATCGTCTGGCCTTGCGGCAGGCCGGCCAGGCGGAGTCGCGACGTGTAGCCGGTTTCCTCGAGGGCCGTCGGTCCCTGGAGGCGGGTCGCGCCGGCGAAGCTCTCCGTCGTCGCATACTCGACGATCATGCGCGCCGGCCGGTCGGACCGGCTCCACAGGGTGGCGCCATCGCCGCCAATGTCGCCGGACTGCACGCCCTGCAGCAGGCGCGGGCGGCTGGCGGATCCGGTCTGGGCAAAGACGCGATGGGGCAGGGCGGCGAACGCGCCTGCGCCCAGTATCGCCCGCCGCCGAAATCCTGGTTTGGTCACGGCCCAACCTAGCGCGATTTCCGCAGACGCGGCATACAGGCCCATGGACTGGAGCGACGAAGGCATCGTGCTCGCGGCGCGGGCTCACGGAGAAACCGGCCTCGTCGTGTCGTTGCTGACGCGCGACCATGGACGCCATTCGGGCTTCGTGCCGGGCGGCATCTCGCGCCGCGCCCGTCCGGTCTGGCAATCCGGCAATCTGGTCGAGGTGGGCTGGCGGGGGCGCCTTCCCGAGCAGCTCGGCAACTATTCAGGCGAACTGCGCGAGCCGCATGCGGCGCGGGCCATGGACGATGCCACCGAGCTGGCGGGGCTGGCGGCGGCCTGCGCCGTCATCGATGCCGCCTTGCCGGAGCGCGAGCCCCATCCGGCCATGTTCGATGGATTCCGGGCCTTCCTGGGCTCGCTCGGGCATCCGGGATGGCCGACCATCTATGTCCGGCTCGAATTGGGCCTGCTGCAGGAACTGGGCTTCGGGCTCGACCTGGAGAAATGCGCCGCCACCGGCTCGACCGACAACCTGGCCTTCGTCTCCCCCCGGACCGGGCGGGCCGTCTGCCGCGAGGCCGCCGGCCCCTACAAGGAGAAGCTGCTGGCTCTGCCGGCATTTCTATCCACTGGCGGGCTGCCGGCCGATGACGAGGAACTGCGGCAGGGACTCGATCTGACGGGCTTTTTCCTCGAACGGCACGTGTTTTGGCCGCACAACAAGCCCTTGCCTCCCGCACGGTCGAGATTTATGGAATCGCTCCAACGCTAGAATAATCACGGCCGTGGCTCGAACTGCGGTCCTTACCCCTCGTCAGTCTGGTCCATGGCAAAGCGCAACAACGTCGTCCAACTGGCCGAGGTAAAGCCGGTGCAATTCGGGCAGGCGCTCTCCGAGCGCTACCTGTCCTATGCGCTGTCCACCATCATGTCGCGATCGCTGCCGGACGTGCGCGACGGGCTGAAGCCCGTGCACCGCCGTCTGATGTACGCGATGCGCCAGCTTCGGCTCGATCCCAACAGCGCCTTCAAGAAGAGCGCCCGCGTCGTCGGCGACGTGATCGGCCAGTATCACCCGCACGGGGACCAGTCGATCTACGACGCGCTGGTGCGCCTCGCCCAGCAATTCGCCGCGCGCTACCCGCTGATCGAGGGGCAGGGCAACTTCGGCAACATCGACGGCGATAACCCCGCCGCGATGCGTTACACCGAGGCCCGCCTCACCGAGGTCGCCGAGGCGCTGCTGGGCGGGATCGACGAGAACGCCGTCGACTTCCGCCCCAACTACGACGGTTCGACCGAGGAGCCGATCGTGCTGCCCGGCGGGTTCCCGAACCTGCTGGCCAATGGCGCCGCCGGCATCGCCGTCGGCATGGCGACATCGATCCCGCCACATAATGTCGGCGAGCTGTGCGATGCGCTGCTGCATCTCATCAAGACGCCGAACTCGCGGATCGAGACGCTGGTCGACCTGGTCAAGGGCCCGGACTTCCCGACCGGCGGCATCCTGGTCGAGCCGCGGGAATCGATCGTCGAGGCCTATAGGACCGGCCGCGGCGCCTTCCGCCTGCGCGCCCGGTGGGAAGTCGAACAGCTGCCGCGCGGCCAGTACCGCATCGTCGTCACGGAAATTCCCTATCAGGTCCAGAAGGGCCGGCTGATCGAGCGGATCGCCGAGATCATCAACGCCAAGAAGCTGCCGATCCTCGAGGACGTGCGCGACGAGTCGGCCGACGACGTGCGCATCGTTCTGGAGCCTAAGACCGGCAACGTCCCGGCCGAGCTGCTGATGGAGCAGCTCTTCAAGCTCAGCGACCTCGAGACTCGCTTTCCGCTGAACCTCAACGTCCTCGACAAGGACAACACGCCGCGCGTGATGGATTTGCGCGAGGCGCTGCAGGCCTTTCTCGATCACCGGCGCGAGGTGCTGGTTCGCCGCTCGACCTTCCGGCTGGCCGCGATCGAGCGTCGCCTGGAGATCCTCGACGGCTACCTGATCGCCTATCTGAACCTCGACAAGCTGATCAAGATCATCCGCGAGGAAGACGAGCCCAAGCCCAAGATGATCAAGGCGTTCGGGCTCACCGACCTGCAGGCCGAGTCGATCCTGAACATGCGCCTGCGCGCCCTGCGCCGGCTCGAGGAATTCGAGATCCGCGGCGAGCACAAGAAGCTGAGCGGCGAGCGCAAGGACCTGAAGGCGCTGCTGAAGAGCGAAGAGCTCCAGTGGGACGCGATTGCCGACGAGGTGCGCGAGACCAGGAAGAAGTTCGGCGGCAAGACCGAACTTGGCCGTCGCCGCACCGAGCTGGCCGATGCGCCGGCCGAGATCGAGCACACGATGGACGATTTCGTCGAGCGCGAGCCGGTGACCATCGTGCTTTCCGAAAAGGGCTGGATCCGCGCCGCCAAGGGCCATCTCGACGAGAAGGCGGCCGGCGAGCTGAAATACAAGGAAGGCGATGCGGCGCGCTTCGCCGTTCACGCGCAGTCGACCGACAAGATCCTGGTGTTCGCCACCAACGGCCGTTTCTACACGATCGGTTGCGACCGCCTGCCGAGCGCGCGCGGACATGGCGAGCCGATCCGGCTGATGATCGAACTGGGCAACGACCAGGACATCGTCCAGCTCGAAGTGCTGAAGGGCGGCCGCAAGTTCCTGGTGGCGTCGGATGCCGGGCGCGGCTTCATCGTGCCCGAAGACGAGGTCGTGGCGCAGACCAAGAACGGCAAGGGTGTCCTGAGCCTTGCGGACAAGGAGAAGGCGCAGGCCTTCGCCATCGTGCCCGAAGGGGCCAACTCGGTGGCCGTGCTGAGCGAGGGGCGCAAGCTGCTGATCTTCCCGATCGACCAGGTCCCCGAGATGGGCCGTGGCCGCGGCGTGCTGCTGCAGAAGTCGAAGGGCGACCAGCTGTCCGACGCTCAGGCCTTCGTGCTCTCCGAGGGGCTGCCGTGGGGCAACCGCACCATCCCGGCGAGCGAACTGAAGTTCTGGCGGGGCGAGCGCGCGCAGGCGGGGCGCATGCCCGAGAAGGGCTGGCCGCGGGCCAAACGATTTAAGGACTGAGAATGGACCTGACGCTGATCTGGAAGGCGCTGCTGATCGGCGTTGTCGAAGGTCTCACCGAATTCCTGCCCGTTTCCTCGACCGGCCATATCATCCTTGCCGAGGAAGTGCTCCACTTCCAGGGACCGCCCGGCAAGGTCTTCGAGATCGTGATCCAGCTCGGTGCGATCCTTGCGGTCTGCCTGCTCTATCGCGCGAAGATCTGGACCACGGTCGAAGGAGTCCTGCAGCGCGACAAGCGGGCCATTCGCTTCGCCACCGCCATCGCCGTGGCCTTCCTGCCGGCAGCCATCGTGGGTGTGGCGGCGCACAAATACATCAAGTCTGTGTTGTTCAGCCCGTGGGTGGTGGCCATTGCGCTGATCGTCGGCGGTATCGCGATCCTGCTGATCGAGCGCTTTGCGCAGCGCCCGCGCATCAAGACGTTGGATGATGTCGACCTCAAGACCGCTTTGTACATCGGCCTCTGCCAGTGCCTCGCGATGATCCCCGGCGTGTCGAGGGCGGGGGCGACCATCATGGGCGCGCGGGTTTTCCGCGTGGATCGTGCGACGGCGGCCGAGTTCTCATTCTTCCTGGCGATGCCCACGATGCTGGGTGCCACCGTCTACGATCTCTACAAGAACTGGTCGTCTCTGAGCTGGGAGCATGGCGGCATCATTGCGCTGGGCTTCGTTGCTGCATTCGTGTCGGCGATGCTCGTGGTCCGCGCCTTCGTGCGTTTCATCAGCCGCCATGGCTTCACCGTTTTCGCCTGGTACCGCATTGCAGTGGGCGCATTGGCGCTCACCTTATTGCTCATGCGTTGAACCTTTCGCCCGTCGGCCCCCGCATGTCATAAGCCGCGCAATTCGGGCGGCACTCCGTGCCGACCTGCAACACGCGTTCGGAGTAATCGCATGCAACGTCGTAAATTCATCCGCTCGGCCGGCATCGGCACGGCTGCGGTCGCCGCCACAGGTACGCTGGCCGCGCCGGCCATCGCGCAGTCGTCGCCCGAGTTGAAGTGGCGCATGGCGTCGAGCTTCCCGAAGGCCCTCGACACGATCTTCGGTTCGGGTGAGCTGTTCACGAAGTACGTATCCGACGCGACGGACGGCAAGTTCCAGATCCGCCTGTTCGCCGCGGGCGAGATCGTCCCCGGCCTGCAGGTCGCCGACGCCGTGCAGAACGGCACCGTCGAGATGGGTCACACGGCGTCCTACTACTATGTCGGCAAGGACCTGACCTTCGCTCTGGACTGCGCCGTGCCGTTCGGCCTGAACGCCCGCCAGCAGGATGCCTGGTGGAACTGGGGCGGTGGTCGCCAGGCGATGAACGAGTTCTTCAAGGACTACAACATCCACTCGATCCCGTGCGGCAACACGGGCGCGCAGATGGGCGGCTGGTTCCGCAAGGAAATCAAGACGGTCGATGACCTCAAGGGGCTGAAGTTCCGCGTCAGCGGCTTTGCGGGCGAAGTGCTGTCGAAGCTCGGCGTGGTGCCGCAGCAGATCGCCGGCGGCGACATCTACCCGGCGCTGGAGAAGGGCACGATCG
>OFDN01000211.1_pt1 | contig 55934 bp, 56 predicted proteins | sample 1520971 | NCBI WGS metagenome assembly OFDN01 (sample SAMEA94257418, study PRJEB24077) | hot springs metagenome | biome: Aquatic biome; feature: Geographical feature; material: Water | place: India | collected 2012-06-12 | depth 5 m | reverse complement strand
AGCGTGAAGGGCTTTTGTGAACTTGTGATCCCGATTGGATTCGAACCAATGGCCTACTGCTTAGAAGGCGGGAGGAATTGGTCTGATATGGGTTGATATGAACACTCAAATTACTGGCTTACAGAGTAATAATGGAGTTTATGAATCCATATGAATTCATAAAATTCATATGAAATCAGTGCTTTGCTTGCAGTTTGCTTGCAGTTTTTTTGTATCTTCGATGCGTGAATACCAGCGTTATCCTTACCCTCGACACGCGCGAAACATTGAAAGACGGCACCTGCCCGATTGTATTTCGCCTTTCCCATTTCAGAAAATCCACGGCGTTTCGCACCGGCTATTCCGTGCCGCCGAAATTCTGGAACAGTACTAAAAGCAGCATTTACCCGTCTTATCGGGGCTATGTGGATGTGCTTGCCGTCAATAACGACATGCTCAAACGCCTGCATGAAAAAAGGGCGGTGCTGAAAACCCTCCATGATAAAGGAGAGCTTGCAGGGTTGACGCTGCAAGAAGTGCGGGCAACGCTTCTGAACAAGAAACTATCGTCGTCGCTGACGCAATATACAAAAGACCATATTGCGGACTTAAAAAAGATGAAACGGTTTGGCACCGCCCGTGCCTATACCTCGATGCTTCAGGCTGTCACAAAACATCTGGACGGCAACGAAAACATCCTGTTTTCCCGCATCACCCCCGCCTTCCTGAAAGAATTTTCCACGGCCTATATCGCGCGGGGCAATAGCTATAACGGGCTTTCGACCATTCTTCGCTCGCTGCGGGCGATCATCAATATGTCGGGCGAAGTGGAGGAAGCGCAGTCTCCTTTTAAAAACTTCAAAATTATTAGCAAGCCCACTGCCAAGCGGGCCGTTAGCCAGGATGCCATCGGTAAAATTATCGACCTGGAACTTGATGCCGATCACCCCTGTTTTCAGGCGCGCAATATTTTTGTTCTCTCGTATTTTTGTTGGGGCATGAATTTTTCCGATTTATGCTTCCTGAAAATCGAAAATATTGTGGATGGGCGCATTCAGTATCAGCGGAAAAAGACAGGCAAGCAATTCGACATTAAGATTGTGCCGGAAATCCTTCCCATCATTGCCCACTACATGCAAGGCAAAGAGAAAAGTGCCTATCTCTTACCCATCATCAAACGCATCTCGGATGAAGAACAGGACAAGGATGTGTTGTGGTACCGAAAAACCTATAACAAACGGTTAAGAGAACTGGCGAAACTCTGCGGCATCGAGGGGCATATGACCTCGTACGTTTCCCGCCACAGCTTCGCTACCCATGCGGAGGAGCTCGACCTGCCTATTCGCGTTATTTCCAAAATGCTCGGACATACAAAACTTGCCACGACCGAAATTTATCTACGCGGACTGCCGACCAGCAAAATAGATGAGTTTCAGGATAAGCTGTTTAAGCGGTAAGGGGTGAGACGGTACTTAAGCACATCGCACATATTACAATCTTCTTAGCTATTCTCCGCACGAATTGCGGTGAATTTTCTTGTCTATGCGGTGAATAAGTGGTACATTCACCGCATATAATGCGGTAATTATGTACATTCATCAACGCAAAGACTGGCCATTATTTCGGTGGGATAGCGAGAAAATTGCGCCCCTGCTCGCCTCGGTACGCCACAAACAGGGGCGGATTCTTGGGCGCATGGAAAGCCTTGGCTTTGGCTTACGCTCGGAAGCGGTGTTACAAACACTTACCCTTGATATTCTCAAATCCAATGAAATTGAAGGCGAACTGCTAAATCCTGAGCAAGTGCGTTCTTCCATCGCCCGCAGGTTGGGGATGGATATTGCAGGGCTGGTGCCTTCTGACAGGCATGTGGAGGGTGTGGTGGAAATGATGCTGGATGCCACACAGAAATTTAATGCGAAGCTTACCAAGACCCGCCTCTTTCACTGGCACGCTTCCTTGTTCCCAACAGGACGCAGCGGCATGTCAAAAATTACCGTAGGCGGCTGGCGTACGGCAGAGAAAGGCCCGATGCAGGTGGTTTCCGGCCCGATGGGCAGGGAGAAGGTGCATTTTGAGGCACCGGAGGCGGATCTCCTTCCCAGGGAAATGACTGCGTTCATCGACTGGTTTAACGGTAAGGAAAACACCGACCCTGTGCTGAAAGCGGCAATTGCCCATTTCTGGTTTGTGACAATTCACCCGTTTGATGACGGGAACGGGCGGATTGCACGGGCAATTGCGGATTTGCAACTTGCGCGCGCTGATGGGAATGCCCAGCGGTTTTACAGCCTTTCGGCACAGATACAAAAAGAACGCAAGGGCTATTACGACATTCTGGAGCAAAGCCAGAAGGGCACACTCGACATTACCGGATGGCTTGCATGGTTTTTACATTGCCTCGGCAGGGCACTAGATGCCACGGAAGAAACCCTCGCCGCCGTGATGCAAAAAGCCCGCTTTTGGGAGGCGCATGCGGAAACAGCCCTCAACGAACGGCAGCGGCTGATGCTGAACCGGCTGCTCAACGGGTTTACAGGCAAACTGACCACTTCCAAATGGGCGAAGATTACCAAATGCTCGACCGACACGGCACTGCGCGATATTACCGACCTGATGGAAAAGGGAGTTTTGGAAAAAGAGGAAGGCGGCGGCAGAAGCACAGGGTATCGGTTGGTTCAGCACGGCGATTAAGCTATTGCCGCGTTCAAACGCAACAGCCCGTAAGGGACAAACGAAATGCCTATACACATTACCCGCGACACGTTCGGCAATCTCTCTGGCGATAAAATCCCCGTGCAGATATTGCAGAAACTTTACCGCCATTCATCCATCACCACCACGATTGGCTATCAGGCGAATTTCATGCATAAGGATGCGGTGATTAGGGGGGGTAGTTTTACAAGTAGCCTATGTTTATTTCTTCACTGAAAAGTATATCAAATATCTTTCGTAGATATCTGCAATTAAAAGTTAGGTCATAATAGCAAAGAGTATAAATACTACCCATCATTTTGGGTTGGGCTTCTTATATTACGGTTAGGCATAGTTTTAGACATAAAGATGTAGATAAATCAATTGATAATATTCACTCACCACTATCAAAAATTATATTTTTGCATTAGCCTTGAATTTAAATTCATATATATTATGATGCAGCAAATCTATCAAACAGTCCCAGGGAGAATTAGTGTGTTGGACAACCCAAATAATGATTTAAGAACCGACTACACACTATCAGAAGACTGGAAACAGTTTCCAAAGTCTAAAAAAGTAATGATGATTGATATTATCACAAAAGCGCAGAGTGAATACAATATCCTCGAAAAAATGGCTCACAATAACCCCAATGGTCACGGAGAACCGGGAGAATGGGGATATCGCATGGACAAAAAGTTCGAAGATGAGTCTGAGGCATGGAAAATTCTTAAAGAACACTTTGGGTTGCACCATGAAGACAGCTATTTGGTGTCAACTGATATTGAAAGTAGGATACGAAATGCTGTTAATGGTAAGTCTTATTTTGGTGATGATATTGCAACCTTAACCCAATGTTACAACATCTTTATGGCTGCCGTTCAAGAATCAAAAAAACAAATTTCCAAGGGGCGGGGTTAACTACGTTCAGCAACCTAATCATTCCGTATGTCTTCATTGAGAAGGAATTTTACTCACTATTTCTGGAAAATGGGGATAGAATACTTTTGATCTGAAATAATATTTTTTAAACAGCTCTGCCTTTGCATGCGGTAGAGCTTTTATTATTTCAGTAAAATCACAGTCCCTAAATTGATTGGTGCAATTTTCTTTAACATAATCTATTTTTCCTGCTTCACGAATCAAACCAATTATTGCTTCTGTTATTCTACTTCTTTTATAGTGTCTATTCCCGCAAGACTCCATAAATTCTAATATGTTTTTTTCAACGCGTGGCAATATTTCATGCCACTCGCTGGTTTCCATGCCAGGGTGGTGGTCTGCTTTTGCAACAATGAGTTGGTTAATCGCATAACTACCATCTTTTTCCTTCATACCCCTATTAATGATACGAGGTGGTGCCAATCGGTGTAACTGGTTAATTGCTACTATTGGGTCAGCCCCTCCAGAAATAGCTAAATAGTTATTAAGAATTCCCTCTATCCCTTTATGACCAAACTTCTGAATATCAACCTCTTCAGTATGATTAAAATACAGAAAGTTATAATATTTTAGCAATGTATCTATCTTGTTCGGCGAAATTCCTGCTTTTTTTATTGGAAGATAGCTTTTGGAATTAACTAACTTTTTACTTACCCGCCCCAAAAGCGAACGCCAATGTTCTTGGGATATTCCGAGGTCATGTGTATCTACATCATATAAGTGTGGACCTGAGTTTATCGTAATGCAGCAATGGTAAGTTTGCTTTTGGTTTTTAATATAGTTTTCAACATGCTCATCATTATCCTCACTTCCGTCCAAGGGAATAAATTCAGTCATGAAGTATCCTAATGCCTTTAATCCACCTAATGAATACCCTAAAAGGGAGACTTCAGTATTCAAACCGTTGAAATAGTTATGAAAGAAACTAGCATCATCATGCTCGTCCCCTCTTACGTCATGACCTTTGATTTTTTTAGTGAGGATGTTTAATTCTTTGTAAGTTTTTAGGTAGCTAGCAAAAAATAGCTGTTCATTATCATCAGCAGCACGGTCAGTCGGCCATCTCGGATATTTGTTTGTTTTTTTTAATTCAACATCCTTTTGTATGGCTCTATTCAAATTCAGGGGTGTTGGAAGTAAAACAGCACCGATATCATTGCTCGCAAAATATTCCCCTAAAATATCATAAAAATGAAAGTGATCCAACTCGTTCATCCCATTAATCATGATGACTACTTTGTCGATTTTTTTTCCAATTGTTCCTACAATATTTTTAGGGAGATAGAATCGTAGATGAAAATCTTTATTCAATTCCTCATTGAGGCTTATATCTGTAATTTTTTCCTTAAACTCCATTTTTGATTCTGAAGTTTGCTTAAACTTCTTCATCATGCGAATGTATGTCCGACCATCAAAATCAATAATGATGTTGTCGTCTAAATCTTCCCTCTTTAAAAATGTTGTTGCCCGGCTATTGGTAAAAAAGTCCCTTTGAATCATAGCTTATTCCTAAATATCATTGGTAGTTTTACCAAAGTTAGGAAAAAACATTTATAAACAGAAAATTATATAATCAAAATTTATCCTTATGCGCTATAAGGGAAGATGTCTGTTCTAATTGCAACTGTGAACTGACTGGATAAAATCTCTTCTCGATTTTATCGAATTACTGCTTTTTGAAGGTATATGTTACGGGCAATATGATGCAACCTAAGACAATTTCTTCCCAAAGTATTTTATGACTTTTGGCAACTGTTCCTTAATGTGTTCGGATATGTAGCTTTTGCTGTATAAGTAATTTAAAGCTATCTCTTTTATCTCTTGAAGAGATATATTATTCTCTGCTGCATATTGACGCAGTTCCTTGGCTCTATTCTCGTCCATCGGATGACCGGCAAAGATGCCATCTGCTGAACCAAAACATCCACCCATTCTTTCTCTTAGTAAGATTAACGCATCGTGCCGATTGATTTTCTCTTGGTCTGTCATAACTTTTGCTGATTAATAAAGTAGCAAGATATTAAAAAAACCGTTTAGTAAGGCTTCGGTGAATCAATCCAAAAATTCTTTCCCAAGCAGCCGCTCGGATGGTGAAATAGACGCTGCGGGAAAGTGTAAAAAGATAAACCCTTACCGCTAAAACACCAATTAAAAGACAAGGGTTTGCCGCTTTGGCGGCGCGAAAAGCAGCCTTGTTGAGGCCGCTTTTCTTGCGGGTTTTACCCTGTTTCAAGGGCGTGAATGAACGTTTGGCGGTTAATAAGCCAACGGTGCCAAACGGGATTTGGGTGGCTCTGCGGGCGTTATTTCCGCTTGTTCGGGTTGCGGGTCGGTTTCGCTGCCCTCTTCTTCCTGTGTTTCTAATTGGGCGTTGCTGAACAAATAGGCGATGGGGAAATATTTTATCATTTCCTCCAAATCATCGGGGGCGGTGGTTTGCTCTGCTGGCTTATTTATCTGCCTTGGCTTTGCCCACAGCAAAAACGCTTTCTCGCCTTTTTTTACCTGCCTGCCCTCTTTCTTCCACTGGCGATAGCTTTTGAACTCGCGGTGGGTGTCGTCTTTGTAAAGGGTTTCGACGATAGCATCGTTGATGGTGTAAAATGTGCCGTCTTCTACAAGGTCTTTGACTTCGAGGCTTAACAGTTTGAGCCGTTCACGCGCTTCGTCTATCGGGCGCTTTTTGGGTTCGGGTGTTTCGGTTGTCATGGTATTGATTGTTAAACTGGTGAATTATAAAAGCCGTTGCTTGCCCCCAACGGCTAAGGGGTTGGGGTGTGTTTTATGCACCTGCGCCGTAGGTTAAAATTCGCTCGTCGTAGAGGGCGACTTTGGCCTCTACCCGTTTGATTAAATCGGTGTGCAGCTCGCGCACCAGTACGGGTTGCTCGATAGTGTAATCGTCTCCGTCGCGGTCGGTGAGGGTGATTTTTACCCATTCGCGGTTGACGTTCTCGAAATGGTCTAAATCGGTATCGTCAATGTTCAGGGTGTTGATGTGCTTTAGGTGCGTATCGAGGATGCGGCGGCGTTTCACCAGTTTTTCCAACCCGTCGTAATATTCTAACTGCTGTTCGATGGTTTTGGGTTTTGCGGGTTCTGCTGTGGCTGCTGCCTCGACCGCTGGGGGTGCAACAGGCGGCTTTTGTTCGCTGGCTGCGGGCGTTTCCTCGGCTTTGGGCGTTGGGGTGGTTTTGCCGTTTACGGCGGGTTTGTTGGTGGTCTTGTTGTCTGTGGCGGGTGTTACTTCCTTCGCACCGTTGCCGTTTTTGGTTGGGGTTGCCATTGTTCAAATGATTTTTTGGTTTTCCGTTTTAAGCGGTGAAAGGAGTTCTCTCACAACAAAAAACATTTCCCCCGAAAGGGAATAAGCAACTCCCCAACGTGCGGCTGCTGAATTGGCAAGGCTGTAGGTCATATTTTTTCGGAGGCACGACGAAAAAATGTGAATACACCGAAGGCACCGGCCTTGACAAAGGGGCTGGTTGAAATTTGCTTATGACCATTTCGGGGGTAAAAGAGAAAAAGAAAACAGGCCGCTGGAAAGAAAAACCAATAGATAAGAAGGCTTCGCCGCTTTTTGAGCGAAGGGTTAGAGCAACCCTTCGTCGGCCAGTGAAACATAATGGTCGGGCGTGATGATGATATGGTCGGCCAGCGTCACATCGAACAGGGCGGCGGCTTTCTTCACCTGCTTGGTGAGGGCAATATCGTCAGGCGATGGTTTGGTGCTGCCGGACGGGTGGTTGTGGCTAAGGATAATATGTGACGCATTGCTGAGTAACGTAAGCTGGAGGATTTCTTTGACGTTGATGGCAACCGCGCCCGTGGTGCCGACACCGATCAGCGCATAGCCGATGCAGCGAAGGGAGTTGTTGAGCAGCACGAGGTAAAAGAACTCCTTGTGGGCGATTTTGCGCGGGTCGTAGAGGTTGCGGATAGATTCATGGCAGGTTTGCGAGCTGTTGAGACGGTCGGCGAAATGCAGACGTGGAAAGCTGTAGTGGATTTCGACAAGGGGCACGGTGGTGACTGCGGCGTACAGTGCATCAGATGTGCGGAGCGGGGTTACGTTTTTCTGTACCATGCGATCCCCACCGCAGGGCGACTGGCGCAACCAAAGGCAAGGAGGCTCGAGCGCAGCGTTCCTTGCCGTGTGGCGCAAGCCCTGCATCTTTGCATGGGGACAGGGAAACGTAACTGCACCAGTAGGCGAAACACAAAAAAAGCAACCCCGTGAGGAGTTGCTTTTGAAGATAAGAAACAGCGTTACCGCCGTTTCTTGATGTCCGACAGGCGGCAGGGCGTGAAGTAACGGTCGCGCTCGATGCGCAGTCCGAATGGCGGCACGGTGATACTCTCCAACTCGTCGATGGAGAAATAGCCGAGTTCGTCGAAGCCGAAATCGGTGACGTAGCCGAAGCAGGTATTGTCTTCGGGGTCGTAGGCGATAGCATACCATGTGCCTGCCCCTGTGGGGTTGAAAAACTTGGCGACAATGAGCGGGTCGCTCTCGTTGCGCTGGTCGCCGATGCGGGCAAACTGTTTGCGCAGTTGCTGGGTGATTAGCGTGATTTTGGGTGTGTTCATAGGATTCTCCTGTGCATTACGTTGACAGGCGGGCGACACACCGCGCGTAACAGGGGCTTCCTGCAAGGAGGAATCTGTAAGAGCATTCCTTGCGGGAAACACGGCGTGCGGTAGCTTTGCCTGACACACGGCAATGCAGCGGCAGGAAATCGGGGACACACTGCGCGCACATCACACAGAAAAGAGAACACAGCACTATTGTGCGTGATTTTTTGCGTCGGCTTGGAACGCAACCCCTGAGTGCATATCTAGCGCACCGATAACAACTTATAGGGGAAGCGCGCACCGTATGCAGGCACTGAAAACAAACCGCACCGTCACTTGGCCAACCGAACACATCATCGAAATAGAACGGCGGCAGCTTGTACGCATCGTCGAACTTATCTGCACAGATAGCGACTGCCGTTTCCCGCAACTGACGCTTCGGGTATTGTTGCACCTGATGGCAATGGTTGATGCGCAGAACCGTGTGCATGTGAGCGCGAAGCAACTGGCGCACACGCTGGGTGTTCACTACAATACCGTTACCAAATGCTTGAAGTATTTGCGGCGGATTGGGGTGGTGAGTTTAGAGAGGTAGCAGCCAGTCTATTTAAAGCTCATAAAGTTATGGGTAAAACTATGGGTAAGGCTCATCTATTGGTTTTGAGAATCAAGCTGTGCCTATATTGCAACAGTTCGTTAGAAAGACATCCCCTCCTCCAGAGAACGCTTTTTTTAGCTTCCCCCAAATTTCCAAAAATGCTATAAAAATGGCAGAAACGCTTGGGTTTTTAGGCTCAATAGGTTTCAGTAATTTTCATCAAAGCTCGTAAGGGAACGGGTTAAATTACGGGTTAAATTTGGGGGAGTGCAGTATGCCGTTAACGGAATTGTCTATAAAATATCTCAAGCCTAAAGACAAAGCATACAAGGTTAAAGATGGTGGGAGCCTACACTTGAGGGTTTCATCTACGGGCAAGAAAACATGGGTATGGAGGTTTAATTTTCAAAACAAAGAGCAAACGATTTCACTTGGCCGCTACCCTTTAGTTTCCTTAGCAGAAGCCAGAAAAAAACGGGATGAAGCCCGAAAAATGGTCGATGAAGGCAAACACCCATCCCGTGAAAAGAAACTGGAAAAGCTGCGCAAGGCTTATGAGTACAACACCACTTTCGAGAATGTGGCTCGCGGGTGGCTAGCCCATCGTAAGTCAAGCATGGTTGAAAGGTATCACCAACAATGCCTTTCACGCTTACAGATGTATGTATTTCCTGAAATTGGGTCATTGCCCATTTCTGAAGTTACCATTCCCGACGTAGTGATTGTCATAGAAAAAATTAGCAAACGCGGCACAGTGGAAACGGCCAAAAGGGTAAAGCAGGTTATTCGACAAGTATTTCGCTATGCCACTCAACGCGGTCTTTGCCAGCATAACCCTGCGAGCGACCTTAGAGACCTTTTACCCCCTACCGCCAAGAAACATTTTGCTTGTGTTCCCCCCACTGAGATTGCAACGCTGCTTCGAGCAATGGATAGAAATAAAAAAGATTTGGGGTATTACGCAATGCAGCTACTTGCATTGACATTTGTAAGGACAGGGGAACTAATCGGCGCAACATGGAGTGAAATTAACTGGGAGAAAGCGGAATGGCGCATACCCGCCGAACGTATGAAAATGAAAAGGCCGCACGTAGTACCCCTTTCACAGCAAGCAATTTTCCTATTAAAAGAAGTATATCGGCGCACTGGTGGAAAACCCTTTATTTTCTTTAGCGCAGCCAGCAAAGACAAACATCTTAGTAATGGCACGATATTAATGAAGTTGCGCCGCATGGGCTATAAAAACCGCATGACCGGGCACGGCTTCCGCACGCTTGCCAGTACAATACTGCATGAGAATGGCTACCCTTCCGATGTGATTGAGCGTCAACTGGCGCATGAGGATGAAGATAAAATACGTGCCGCATACAATCGCGCAGAATATCTACCCGAACGGAGGAAAATGATGCAGGAATATGCTGATTTGCTCGATGCCATGAGAAAACAGCATGACAAGCTGCTGGTGCTGGATAGGAAAGCGGGCTGAAACATTCGTCGCACAATAGTTCCCTTTCTTATCATTTTTCAACGCAAAGAACTCGACCTGCGCCACTATGCCCCTGCTATCTTGCGGAGGTGACAGATGGATACCATATTACGGCTGCCCACGGTGATGAAACGCACAGGGCTGCCCAAAAGTACCCTATATAAAATGGTGCGTGCCCAACAATTCCCACGGCCTATTCGGCTGTCTGCCCGCTCTGTCGGTTGGGTAGAAGCGGACGTTGATTGCTGGATTCAGCAACGTATTGAGAACCACGCATCACGTTAATGAACAGTGAGGATATATGTGTGTGAGTAAGAATAAGAGCCAACCAGCAGAAAAAACCGATATGCGCGGTTCAGGGAAAAAGCGATATGTGTTTTTGATGTTGGTGCGCCAGAAAAAATCACTGCGTAAGCTACCCGATTACAGGGGTGAGGAGTATTTCGGCAGGCTTGAGTTCGACTAGGCAAAATTTCGTCGGGTGTGCTTTTCGATAGCATAAAATCGCTGATTTCGGATTATTTTTGGGGCTGTAACTATCAGACCCATGCACGTTATCTGTTTGGAAGACGAAGCCTTCTATGCACTTGTGGAGCAAGTGGTAGGCCGTATTAAGGAGCAGCATCAGGTCGTCGCCGAGAAGTGGATTTCGGGCGACGAAGCCATGAAGCTGTTGCGCATTACCAGTAAGACCACCTTACAAAAATTGCGGGATGAAGGGAAAATCCGGTTTTCGCAACCTGAGAAAAAAATCATCCTCTACGATGTGGATTCTATTCATACGTTTTTGAACAAACACGCCCGTAACACCTATTAACCCTATTTATGAAAACACCCGAAGAACTGATACAAAAAGGTTTTAATGACGGCTACCTGCTTGCCAAATTCCAGCCGGAACTTGCCGCCAAGCTCGCGCAGCAGAAGAACGAGCAAAGCCCCTATTTCAATGCGCTTGTTTCGGGCAAGGCGGAATATGAGGCAGAAGTGAACGCATGGGCGAAGGGATTTTCGCGCAGCACGCCTGAGCGCGAGGGAAAGGATATGGACAAGGAACGCTGAAAGGGGAGAAGGATTGCCTCCTCCCCCCATATTCTACACTTATCTTCTACCTATACTGCCAGCAGGATTATAAGTTGGCTTATCGCTGCCTCTACCTATACTACCAGCAGGATTATAAATTGGCTTATCGCTGCCGCGCCCAACATTGTTACGATTATTCAGACGAGGTTTCGGGGGTCTAGGTTTGCGGTCTTTGGCAACGCGCTGCCTTGCATCGCGCTGTCTTGCCTCCGATAAACCCCAGCCATCTTCTGCAAGTGCCGTCATGGGTAAAGTTGTGGTGAATGCCAGAGATATAACGGCAGAGGCATAGACCATTTTAGTCAGAAAACTTCTCATACAAAAACTCCCTCAACTGGTGAACGGGGAGTTAAGAAACCTGTCATATGAAAGGCTGCGCTTGGCTTTAGCTTTCGCCTGAACATGCCCAAACGCCTCCCCGCCCATAGTGGGTAGGGAGTGGATAACGGCCACCGCCGCATATGACAGGAGTTCTTACACTCCGGCGCAGGCTACGCCCACGCTATCTGCCAGTCTACATAAGGACACGACATGGTGCAATCGGAAATAAATGTTGCGGCAAACTTTGTGGCTTGGAGTAGCGTTACAATGAAAAAGCCCCGCCTTGCGGCAGGGCTTTGGGGGGTGTTCATATCCCTCTGATGGTCGTTACGTAGCCGATTATTACTGGGGGTTATTTCAACACCACTAAACGGTGGCTTTCCCGTTTACCGTTGATGGCAAGGTTCACAAAATACACGCCATCCGCCAAATTGCTTACATCAAATTCTACACGATAGGTTCCGTTATTCTGTTTTTCGCGCAAGCGGGTGAGGATTTCCCGTCCATACACATCATGCAATGTAATCACGACATCATGTTCGGCAAACTCTTCTAAACCGTAATACAGATAGGAAATAGCGCTTGCCGGATTAGGGTAAAGTGCCCCAATCGGTTTGTCTTCTTCCCGTACATCAACATCTGTATATGGGTCTGTTTTAAAGTTTTTTATTTTATTAATGTATTCGGGGCTTTGGCAGATACTTGCAATTTCATCGTCATTCGCGTGTAGGGTGGCGATATCTTCTTTATCGCAATCAAACAAATTCAACTCTCCTGTGCGTAATATCACATCATTGAATTGGTTGTTAGGGCGCACGATGACTGCTTTTCCCGCATGGAGGATAACCCCTGAATCAATCGTCACGCCATCTTCAATAATGATACTATCCCGTGCAAACAGGTTTTGGGAAACCTGCCCGCCCGTTTGCACCACCACCGTGCGGTCGATATAATACTGGGTTAAGAAAACAGGGTTAATCAGTTTCTTTAGGTAAATAGGGATGACACCGCCCGACTGAATATCGGTGCAGCTTGATTCATAGCGTGGGCTTGCATCGAGCATCGGTGGGCCTGCATTGGTAGCATCGTTCACCGTCCCCATTGCATAGGTGATAACCTGTGTTACAGGTTCGGCGTTCGGGTTATCCGTCCGCTGCATTTTGATGTACAGTTTCAGGAACACTTTGGGTGCGTATTCGGGATGTGCGCTTCGTCCTGCATGGAGCAGGAAGCTAATCTTATCCAAACAATTGAGGGGGACATATTTCGTCCGCACCCTGAAAATGGCGTTGCTATCATTGATGCTTGCCGATGAAAAATTATCGGCCACATAATCAATCACCATGTCGGTATGTTCGTGCAGGCGGGTAACGGGAGTGCTATCCAGCCATTCGTTCGGATTGTCCATCAATGCCGGAACCTGGGCGTTGTAGTAGAATTGCGTGACGCGGTTCAGGTTGTTTACAAAATCCCCCCGCTCCAAAAGAAACGGGTCGATACTCTTGCGCGTGTATTCCAACACATACGCCGCATCGATACTCACCATTTCGAGCTTCGATGCAGGGTTTAGCACATATTTTACGGGTTCTTTCAGGCGATACTGTTTAAAGCGGTAATCATAAAAATTATTGATTCCCGGATAGGGGAAGATAGGACAATCCCCCTGTACAAACTCATGCACGGTGCTGATGTAGTTCATATATTCCAGTTTCGGCCGGTTAAAAAGGGCTACCACCCCCATCGTGTTATTATAAAAAGGCCGTTTGGACATACTGGGCTGCACGGGGCTGCCCGGAGTGTAAAAGATGGGGGATGGTAATATGGTTGACCGTGTTAACGACCCCTGAAACCGTAAATTCACATTAAAGTGCATCGGGGCGGTGGTGCTGACGGTCTGGGGCGATTCGCCGCCGCCTTGGGAAAAATAATCTATAAACCCGATTACCGCACCAATATACGGATAGTAACTGGCGACGTTTTTGATCAGTTTCACCACATTATCCGTTGCCCGAAGGTTTTTTACGCCCACGAGTTCCTTCACGTCGTCCTTCGACCGCATATAACGGTTAAAAAGCGTGTCTTTCTGTGTTTGGGTCAGCCCTGTATAGCGCGGGTCGGTTTTGACTTTTTGTTTCCAAAACTGGTCAACCATGTATTTTTTATACTCGGTACCGATAAAGCCTACGACGTTGCTGACATTATCGCTTACGCCTTTCCATTCTTTCTGGGCTTCCTGCCCCGCTTTAAACCCCGCATTGGCAACTTCAACAAAACTGCGTTTGCTTTCGGCATTCTGGTTAAAATTACCCCCGCCGGGCACGGTTGAGTTCATCACCGACGCATCAATAATAGAACCGTCCCCTACCAATTCAATATTGGCTTGGTCGATTAAGCGAGGCCGAATTTGTATTTCAGAAATCTGGTTGTTCGCACAATTGCATACATCGTAGGAGAGTTGCACATCCGCCCATACCCAGTAGTTTGGCATCATTTCGTAATGGTTGGGCACTTTATAATGCAGGCTTGAATCCATTTCCTTAAGGGTTTTGGCGAATGGTTCGGCGTGGGCGAACAAAGAACGTTTATAGGTGCCGTCATTAAAGCGAATTTCGATAATCATCCCTTGCTTGTCGTAGGGGCTGCCAATCAACATAAAGACTTTCAAACGGCCAGTATGACGATTGTATAGCGCATAAACGGGGTTGGTGACGGCAGTTGCGGGGGAACAGCAAAACCCGAAATTTTTAACCACAAGTTCCCAGCCATCTTCGGGTTTAATATCCATGCTGTCAGGCAGGATATTATGTAAAGGGCTGGTATTGCTGTTCCCGCAGCCCGTTGAGCCAATCGGAAGGGGACAATAATAGGGCAAGTAATATTGCAGTGCCGCCGTGCCCACAAAGGATTGCTGCAACACGCCGCCCACATGCACATAATTATACTGGTTCATGTAAAAGGTTTGCTGGCCTGTATCCGTCCAGTCCCAGTTATTTAGGCTGTTTGTGGGATAGTGCCGCCAGTCGGTCGTCGTGGTTTGCGGGGTGTTGTTCCAGCAATTTTGCGCTAAAACAGGGCACACCCCTCCCAACAAGGTTATCAGGGTAATAAGTAATCTCATACAAAAATGGTTTTATTTGCGCGTTCCTTTAAAGCCGCCGTTTATCCGCACAAAATTTGGATAGCGCGATGCGGTGTCCCAATGGTTATAGGTAGCAGTGAGCGTTTTTTTATCAGGCGATAAATAGATATACCCTTTCATGCGGTAACCGCTATATGGGCCATCATCATCGCCGTTTATTCTCCAGACAGATGCGCCTAATGTTAACTGCTCCCTTACTCCATTTACGTTGGTAACAGGTATGTTGATTATCCCCCACTCTGCCGAAGGCTGATTCTGGCCATCAAGCACAAATTTGCGGAACACCTTCACCGTTACTTTTTGGTTGGGATAGGCATCATAATAGCCTTCATATTCCCCTAAAATCGGAATCAAACTATCGGCTGCCGATACCTTAAACGATTTATACACCGTATCTATCCCATCATCCTCGGGGAAACATGTCCTGTTCGGCTGTTTTTTACCGATAAACCGCACCGTGATGGTTCCACCTTCAGGAAAAGACTGTAAACCGCATTTTTTGGTGCGGAACGTATCGGGGTGGTTGCCGATGACCCATTCGTAGCTGTCGAAATCCTGTTTCGACTCAAACTGCACATAGCTCATGCGGAACACTTCATCGGTTTCATTGGCGAACCCGCTTACCACTTCGCTGATGGTAAAATCAGCGCTGGTTTTTTCTTTGCCGAAGCAGGGGTCGTAATTCTCGCAATCGGGATTGGCGGGGTCGTGGCACTCACGCTTACAGCTTTGGGCGATAAGAAGGGTAACCGAAAACAGGACAAGCAGTAAGAAACGCATTGATGTAGTAGTTTAGTTCAAAGTTATTCTTTTTCTTTTAAAAGACGTGCAATCAGCGCCTGTTGTTCTGCCAGCAATTTCTGTTGCGCCTCGTTTTGCTTATGCTGCGCATCGACCTGCTTTTGTAGTGCGATAACGTAGAGCGTTAGCTCTTCCACGTTCTTCACCAGTTGGGTACTGATTTGGGGCAAAGAAATGCCGTTTTCTTCGACTTCCTGTGCCGAAGGCATATCGGGTAAATGGCCGATACTGTCGATTTCCTGCTCCAACTGGGCAAGGGGTTTTAGGCGGTAGGTGGGGCTGAACACATAATCCGGCCATGCCACGCCTAACAGGGTGGTACGGATGTCGTTTCTTGCTACGATGCCGCCATTCACGGCCAGCATAAACCCTGGAATCGGGTTGGTGCCGATGCCCACACTGCCGCTCGTGTGCATGGTAAGCCCACGGTTCCAGTTTACCGAATCATAACAGGCGTTGTTCACGCCGCTGGTCTGGATGCGAAGGATGCCTGCGGGCAAGTCCTGAAAAATCCTCGAACTCCATGTGGGGACGGGACTGCCGAGTGGCGGCATGATGCCCACAGGGCGGTTGAAAATGCGCGAACGGCCATACACCGAACTGTCGCTGTAACAGTTGAAGTTGATAGCACCGTCGTTCTGGCCGAAGCCGCCAATAATAATCTGGCTGTTGTTCCCAAACCCCGCCTGTTGGGTGAAGGTGATGCCATTCACCCCGCAACGCTGGGCATGGGATTGGGTGGAGCACAGGAATGCAAAAGCAAGGAAGAATACCACCGCCACACGTTGCGGCGCGATTGAAAATTGATAGGAATGTTTCATGGTTTATCTGGTTGTAAGTATGTTGGTTTGTGTGTGGGTGAAAGTCTCAAAACTTCGCAAAGTCCCGAATAAAAAAAAGGGTGAAAACACCCTTTCTTACCCGTTCATCCTCTTTATTTTACGACATAGCGCACACTGAGCGCGCCATATCCGGCATAAAATCCGCTGTAATACTCAGAGAGGGAGTAAAGCGGCATCCAGTCGAGGGAGAGGTTGAAGGGGGTATTTTCAAAGCGGTAATCGAGGCCGCCATGCAGGATAAGTAGCGGTGTACTCGACGCATAGTCATCGGCGAGCCATGTGTTTTTTCCCCAATCCCAGAATAACATTCCTGCCCCGCCGCCAACGAACCATTGCAGGTTTTTCACTTCTTTTACGGGAGTGTAGCCCGCGTAAGTTGCGCCTACCATCGTCCATGAATAGCGGTAATTCGCCCACGTCTCCTCGTAGCTGCGATGGCCGACAAAGCCTTCGATGGCTCGTTTCTCGCTGGTGAAATATTTGAGCGAGGCGGCTACGGGTGAGCCGAGACGTAAGCCCGCCGAAAATTGATAGGATTGCGCCTGACTTGTGCTGGCCATTGCCAGACTAAGGCAAAAAAACAGGAGTATTTTTTTCACGGGGTTAGTGTTTAATGAAGGTGAGGTGATGAATCTTGTCTTGATGCGAAAGGTGGAGCGTGTAGATGCCTGCTGCCAATGCGGAAATATCCACGCGTAGGGTTTCCGTGCCTGACCCGACCTGCTGTTGATAGACCTGCCTGCCTAACGGATCGAAGATGGCTACCTGCCCCTCCGCCGATGCGGGCATGGGTAATTGTAGCATAAGTTCTGCGCTTGCCGGATTGGGGTAGAGCTGAATCCTATTTTCCACCGACGTTACCTGCGCGATAGCGGTAGGGGACGTGCCACTATAGGTGAAGCCTGCCATACAATCCGTGCCGCCTAAGGCATAGACACAAACATCACCCGAAGAATCGGACGCATTGCCGTTCACCCGTGCCGTAATCGTTGTGGCTGTTTGGCTCAGTATGTCCCCGAACACATTGCCGAAACTCACATCCGTTACACAGGTAAAGTTGGTGCCCGTGATAGTGACAGTTTGCGGCTCGGTCGCCGTTTTAGGGTTAAAATCACTAATGGAAGGGACAGGGATGGTAATGGCCTCGGTTGTAAAATACCATGCGGCACCGTCATTATTATTGTCGGCAAAGCCCGCTGTAAGAAACGATTTGCCGTTGCCTGAAATCGCCACGGCACTGCCTTGCTGGCAGTTGCCGCTCGATGGGAAGCCGACGAATTTCCCCTGCTCCGTCCATGTACTGCCCGTGCGGGTCATTACCCAGCTTGCACCTGTTCCTATGGTAGGCGAATTAAAGGTGCTACTATTATGGGTAACGGAAGTGCCACCTCCGCCAATGATGGCGGTATTGCCATCGGCGGAGAGAGCGACCGACATTCCTTGATGGAGTTTCGATGGCGAAGAAAGCTGCACCCCTTGCTGTACTTGCCATGTGCCAGCAAGACGCACCAGCACCACCACGCCGCCATTAAACCCATCGGTTCGCGGGGTGCCTGCGATAATCGTATTCCCATCGTTTGAAATGGCAACCGCGTAGCCGAGGGTGACATTTGGGGATGTGCCGAAAAAATAATCCTGCTCACTGTAAGAAGCGGCGGCGATGGCATAGATGTTCACCGACCCGCGCCCGCCCGTATTATGCCCAGGGGCACCAACCACGGCAATGCTGCCATCGGCAGAAATATCCACCGAACGGCCTTGTTTGGCGGCGAAGGTGTTAGCGTATGTCCCTTTTATATCCGAGCCGAGCAGCTTGTTCATGGCCTGCGCCCAGTTACCTGAGCGTTTAAAAATCCATGACGCACCCAGCCCGTTATTATCCCCTGCGCCACCGACAATGACTGTATTGCCATCGGCGGAAATGGCTACCGAAGTGCCGAACTCCGACTGGCCGCTGGCATCCGCTGGGGTCAGTTTTTTCACTTGCGCCCATGTGCCGCCTGATTTTGCAAATATCCATGCCGCGCCGACCCCGCCATTGTCTTTCGGGGCACCGATAATGGCGGTGTTGCCATCAGCGGATATATCGACGCTATATCCTTGCAGCGTGCCCTGTACACCACCGCTGCCGACCAGTTTTTTTGTCATTTCCCATCCGCATGAAGTCAGGGTGTAAATGAACGCCGCGCCGACATCGTCCTTATCATAAGGCGCGCCGATAATTGCCGTGTTACCGTCATTCGACAGGGAAAGCGCCGTACCGAATTCCGCCCCTATATCAAGGTCAATGAAAAACGGGTCTATCTTTTGGCCTTTTTGCAGAAACTGGGCGGTTGCCATTTGGCACAAAACGCCAGTGAATAGGAGGAAGAAAACAAGGGTTACGGGTTTAAAATTATCAATGCGCATAGAGAGGGTTCATTAGTGCCACAAAGCAAAGGCACCCCCCGATGCTTCACAAACCGATTTTCGTATATTTGGAACCGTAAAACGGTTTTGCCTATGAAAATGAAGGTTGGTGATAAATTGCATCTGTTCCGTCAGGAACGCCATAAAACACAGGAAGAATTTGCGGATTTGCTTGGCCTATCCCCCTCGGCCTATGCACGGCTGGAACGTAATGAAACGCAGGCGGATTTTGAGTCGGTGCTGCGCTATGCGACCATCCTCGGCGTGCCGGTGCAGGAATTTTTCCCCGAAAGCCTTGTCTTCCATAATAAAAACGAAGGCACGGGCGCAGGCGTAATTTTCGGCAATTACATTGTGAACGTGAACAAAGACGAATACACTACCCGCCTCGAACAGGAAAACAGCCTGTTGCAAGAAAAAATCACCCTCCTCGAAGCACGTATTGCCGAACTCATCGACACCAACCAGACGTTGAAAGAAGTCCTTAAAAAACTGGACTCTTAGGCACGTTCCCTCTTTGCATGGGACACCTTGTATGCTAATCTATTGGCATGGTTGATTCCTCACAGATTTTGCAGTTTCCCGTCCAACTGGCAGACCCCGAAGAGGGGTTGGAATCGCTCGACGATTACGCTTTAATCCTCCAAGCACGCCTGCACGCAACGAAGTTGATGGCAGGCATTCAGGAAGGCCGCATTCCTCCCGAAGCCGCTATTATCCAAAACATCAAAAACCTCAACCAGCATTTGATGGATTTCGGAGAGCCTTCGTTAGACATCGGTTTTTTAGACAATCTGGAAGCGCAAAAATAAATTTCCACGTCACTAACGACCGCTTGTTTTTTAGCCAAAAACTCCCAAATTTGTAAGCACTAACTAAGCATATAGTGGGAAAGTCAAATCCTGTTGCAGATGCCTTGAATAGGCACTCAACCACCAATCGGACAACACTCGAAAACGAGATTAAAGCTGCGGGAAAGAATTTACGTCACTTCGACATGAAAGAAGTGGACGATATATCTTCCCCTCCTCCACCGCAAAACCCTGATTCAAACCCTAAAGACCTGCACGAAGTCGATATTAACGACGAAACCAAAGACAATATCAGCCGCGTACAGGGCAATCAGGAAATGCTGCGTCAAAATGCGGTTGAAAAGGCCATTATCAGGCAAACAGAGAATCAAGCCAACGGTGTACCCGGCTACGAACAGCATCTGGAACCTTCAGATTTAGAGCGTTAACGCTACCAATGCAAAACTATCAAACCTTTATAACAACTAACTATGGGCTTTTTGTTTATTGTCCTTCTCGTGTGCCTTTATTATGGCTCCCGCAGATTAAGAAAAAGAATATTTCATTATTTTAAACTTCGGGAGGAACCCGAACCTATTTATCCCCTCACCGAATGGGATATTAATACTCACCATCAAACCCTTGCTAAGGAAACTCCTCCCATACCCGAAATCAATGATTCTTGGCTGAGTGTTTTTAAAAACCATTCACTGTTAAACAAATATTGTGCATCACTTGATGCCTACCGACAGAGTGTCGAATCAGCGGCAAAACAGTGCTATACCGAATTTGAAAATCGTCACACAACATTGATTGACCAGCAAACCCAACTTATTCGCAGGGTCTTTCGGGCAAAGAAGCACATTAGGCAATTTATCCCTGAATTAAAGCAGTTGCGTATCTCAACACATGCCCTGCCAATGGGTTTAACTATTCGTATTCCTGCCAAACCCAATATTCCAAATCCCGACACGGTTGCCCGAAAATACCCCGTGGTTTCTACTGGTGCGGCAAATGCAGTAAGTAAGTCGCTTACTCAGCCCGGTGGAAGTGCTGCTATGGCACTTGCCGCGGTTGCTGTTTCCGTAGTTCAAGCAAAATCTAACGTCTCTAAACTTAAGCGCGTGGTCGAGGACACCGCCGGACAAGTCTCTTACTATGTTAGAGATATGCGAGGATTTATTGAGATATTAAAAACTGCGGACACAGCGCAGATAATCCCTACTTCTCAACAGCTAAAAGAGGCCGAAACACATATTAGCAAACTGGTGGAAGATTTACAAACACTCCCGCCACACGCCCGCACATTAGGAGAGCTTAATGAAGAAACAAAGGGCAATGTCATTTATTTATATATGCTTATGCTAGATGCCTACCAATTAAGTCACACACGAATTTAACCCCGTATATGGAGAAAAAACCAATCGATATTACGCTGTTTCAGCAAGCTAAACAGCGCAGTGAACCGTTTACCTTTCAAATGCAATCCAACGACCTTGTAGGGCTTGCCGTTGAAGCCATCCAGCTCGCAAAGCTGGTCGCAACGGAAGAAAGGGATTTAGCTGCTATCCGTTCACACCATGAGTTGCGGATGCAATTTCTTGAGCGTACCCACGAAGAGATTTTGATAGATGTGCAAAGCCGCTATACAGAACGCGCACAAATTATTGATGGCATTAAGGAATACGCGAAAATGCTGGTAGTCGCCGGAGAATATGGTGCGGCACAACAAATAATGATGCAACTCGCCACTTTGCTCACCAGTGAAAGTCCCTTGACGACTGCTCTTAACCTGCGCGCAAAACGACTTGAAGAATGATAGATTTAACGTTGTCTTGATATTCCTTGTTGGCGCTCTTGCTCTATCCGCATTGTCCATGAATCCGGCTGTTGCTTTGGTTTATGAGCCTGACGATATAAAGCAATCCCTCCGATGGTAAGCAATCCAATCCCCGCGACAATGGCAGTAGTTTTGCCCATGCTCATCCCTTTAGGCAGTGTATTTTTGCCGATAACAGGCGAAGTCTTACCCGTTGAAGATACAGCAGGCTTTACTGTATTTGAAACCGAAGGAGAGGCGGGTGCTAACTGCTCAGGTTTTAAGTTACGCGCTTTATGTCGCTCCATCATTCCTGTGAGCGCATCCACTGTCCCTTGTACATCTCCTGCTTTAAACCTTTGGCCTGCCAAATCTTTGGTCGCAGTTATGTCTGCCATTGAAGCATCATGTAAGGCTTTTAACTGTTCGCCCAATTCAGTCATAAACTCCTTTTTAAACACCATTTTACCAGTAACCATTTGTAAAACGTGTGAAGATTTTGTGACAAACACGCCCTGCAAAAGAATTTACCCTTTCAATTAAAACCATTTTAATTCAATGACTTTAAACCTTAATCACCCCTTATATTCATTTAATGGTACAGAACCCTTTACCCTCGCCGATGCCTGTGAAGGGGTGCAGATTTTTGGCGGTATCGGCTCAGGAAAAACGAGTGGCAGCGGGGCAGAGCTTGCCCGCGCTTATTTACGGGCTGGGTTTGGCGGCTTAGTACTGTGCGCCAAGAAAGACGTGCTTGAAGAATGGGAAACTTATGCCAAGCAAACAGGGCGGGATAAACAGCTTTTGGTGTTTGATAGCTCCGGCAGCTTTGTGTTTCCCTTTTTGCAATATGAAATCGAGCGGCAAGGCGAAGGAGCGGGCTATACGGAAAACCTCGTGCGCCTGTTTACCACAATTTACGAAGCGATAGACCGCAGCACAGCAACTGGGGGTAATGACCCTTACTGGACACGCGCGATGCAACAGCTTTTGCGCAACTGCATCGACCTGTGTGTTATTTCGCGGGGGACTGTTTCTATCCCCCAGATCCGCGAAATCATCCTCTCTGCCCCGAAAAGCCTCGATGAGATAGATATGGAGGAATGGCGTGGGAAAAGCCTGTGCTGGAAATTATTGCTCGAAGGCCATGCGAAAAAGCATGATGCGTGGACGCAAGGGGATTTTGATAATATGGCCTCCTTCTGGCTGGAGGAGTTCCCGACACTTTCGGATAAAACACGTACCAGCGTGATTTCGACCCTCACCACTATGCTCGATATGTTTTTACGTCGGCCATTCCGCCAGCTATTTTCTGAAACTCCTTCCGACCCGCGCATGATTGCTTACCCTGAACTTACCCATCGGGGCGTTATCATCGTGCTATACCTCCCCGTGAAAGAGTTTGCCGAAGCTGGCCGCGCCGTGCAGGTAGCGTATAAATATATCTGGCAGCAAGCGGCGGAACGGAGACAGGTGATACCTGGGCAAACCACTCCAATTTTTCTTTGGGCGGACGAAGCACAAAACTTCATCACCAATTACGATATGCACTTTCAGGCGACTGCAAGGAGTAGCATGGCCTGCACGGTTTATATCACACAAAACCTGCCTAATTACTATGCAGAGTTGGGCGGTGAAAACGAAAAGCACAGGGTGGATTCACTCGTCGGCAATTTGCAAACCAAAATATTCCATGCCAATAGCGACCCGTTCACCAATGAGCGTGCATCGGAAATTATCGGCAAAAGCTGGCAATACCGACAAAGCGCGTCACGGAGTGCGGGGCGCGAGCAATTCAACCTTAGCCAGACAATGAACCAGAGTTTTGATTATGACGTACCGCCTCAGCTATTTACTATGCTTAAAAAAGGCGGGCAGGCAAATGCAGGTATTGTCGAGGCCGTCGTTTTCCAGAATGGCCGCATTTGGAACAACCAAAAGTCGCATTTATTCACCCAATTCAAACAAACGCTGTCATGAACTCAACGAATGTTACCCGCAATGTTACCCGCAGGCCGGATGCAACCAATAGCTACGCGCCGTGGGTGTATTCAGGCTATTATTTTCTCGGCTGGTTTACAGTGCCGACAGAAATATTATTCCGTCGCAATTTCGGTTCGCGTTGGCTGACACCGCTAAACTTCTTCGCGGGGTTACTGGTAATGGTGTTTTTTACAGGGGTGCAATATCTCCTGCACTGGCACCTCACCGCATTTCTTGAATGGCTGGAACTCTACGAAAATGCCACGACCCCTGAAACCTACACCCAGACAGAATGGCTACTGGCTCATAGTATGTTTGGGTTTCTAGCCCTCTATATCCTGCTTGGATGGGTACATTTTTTTCGTATGTGGTGGCGACGGGGTATCAAAGCCCCTACCCATTCTTTCGACGACGGCACCTCATGGTTTGAGCCATTGGGTAAACTGCTCATGTTCCCTATTAACCTGCTCGCTGCCCCTTTTGTGTATATCGGAATGATTTTCCTACCCCGCCAAGAACGCAGGGTTCGCGCCCCGTGGTGGCTTCGCAATATTACCTCGTTTACCAACATCCTTGTTGACCCGCTGGTATTGATTGGTTTGGCCTTCCTTTTAAAAGACGTTACGGGCGTATGGCTTTGCATTTCGGCAGTGGGAACCTTCTTCTATGGCATAGAGAAACACCGTGTCCGCCGCGCAATGAAACAAGACTTATCCGACAATATCATTGAAGCGGATATGTTGATGGGGGGCACGCATAACCAAGCCCCACCAAGCCCCCAAAAGCAGAAATGGTGGGCTAAGAGTAAGAAAGCGAGTGCGGGAAGGGCAACCCCCAACTATGGGGATGTACAAAGCATTATTGATGAGTTCCATCAGGAAAAGAAACAAGGTTGATGTGCTGTGGAGATTTTGTTAAGCGCTAGCTATCTTTTAGGGGAAGCAATAGAGAATCCTGCAACAGCACCCCATAAAGCTCCCGCGAAGCCGTGAGTTTTATCCTGATGTCTGGACGCAAGATTACTCAGGTAAAGCATCCCCACGGTTGCTACCGTTGAAGATAGGATACAATCAATCCTCTTTACACCCGAAAGCTGTCCCCATGCTTCTGAAAATGTGGCGGGCTGCTTATGATTCTTTTCGGGTTGACGGCTGGCTGACGATTTAACATCAGCATACAATCTTGAGCCTCCTGCAATAACGCTTAAAATCCCCAAAATGGCATTTGTTGTCTTATTAATTTCCATTATTTTTCCCTGCACAGACCCCCTTATTGTAACAGCAGATAGGGTAAATAATGTGAATTTTTTATGACAAACAGCATCAATTTCTCCCTCTATGAGAAACACCCGCAAAAATGGCAAGGCCAAGTGTAACCAACGGGCCTGCTACTTGCTTGAACACAGTATCCGTTTCAAACTCGTGCCCCTCTTCACACCGCCATAGATATTTCAGTATTCGAAGGTCATCTTCAAAGTTTTTTAGGTTTGTACATCTTTTGACTTTTTTGCAATGTGGGCAAACTATTTCTTTTTGCATATGACGTAAATTAGCTTCAACTAATTTACAGTTTTTCAAGAAAATACGTGTTACCAATCTAAAAAATAATTTCGCGTTAGGATTCTTTTATTTCTACCCGTATTTCCTCGACAAATACCCCGTCTTCTTGGCTGTCGCCGCCGAGGTTGGCTTGAATATACCGCACGCGATAAGACAATAAATGGTCAAACAGGCGCGCGAGGTTGCGGCCTGTGATAGTGACCTGTTCGCGGGTGGTGGTGAGGGTGATACCCGATTCAGGGTCAAAGGCTATGGCGTTGACATAGGCATAGGGCAAACCGATACGTTTGCCGTCTGCCAGACGTAAATCAAGGCAGGCATGGCTTGCGCCACTGCTCACCGCGAAATAATCGCTGGTCGGCGTATTTTCGGACTCACGTGCGGGTTCGTTATCGCGTGTAATCCTGCTCTGTTCGAGGCGTTGGCGGAAGTCCATAGGGGTGAGGGTTTAAAGGGTGAGAAGAGTGATGAGAGTGGCGAATGTGCGGCGGTTGTGCTTCGCGCAATAGTTCTGTTGCAGAAAGCCGCGCATTTGATTGGCTGACGGCCTGCGCCAGCTCGTCTTTACTGTCGGTATAAATGGAAACAGCCTCCCGCCCGCGTGAAACGGAAACGTAAAACTGCTCCATCGAGGAGGCGCGAAGGCTCATGCTGCTTTGGGAGATGATTACTTTATCGGCAGTTTTGCCTTGTGCGCTGTGGGAGGTGGAAACATAGCCGTAATCAAGATGGCCGAACTCTTTGCCGAGCGTTGCGCCGCTGGTGAGTTGAATATTGCCTTTCTCATCGAATGCCTGCACCTGATAGGTATTACCGTTGAACAGGTGGGTGCCCTCAATGCTTTTGCTGTTCTGTGTGATGCGGATTTTATCGCCTACGGCAAAGGCAACGGGTTTTTCCTCATAGACAGAGAAGCGTGCCGCTTCATTCAGTGGCAGGGAAACGGGTTTACCTGCCGCATCGACAAGGGTTACCGCTTGCTCGGTAGCTTCCGTGACATGAAGCCGTGAACCTGCCTTGATGCCTTTGCTATGCTGATGGAACACCACCCATTGGCCTGAACTATAATGCTCGGCCTGCCCCTTTTGCGCCTCAGTAAATTGTAGATTTTTGAGTGTTGCGTAGGTATGGTCTTCCCCCTGTAATACGCCGTGTGTTTTCAGGCGCGAGCGGATTTCCTGCGTGACGGCATCCGCCTCGGCATGGGTTGGGGAAACCACCAGTACATTTTTGGGGCGCTTACCATTAGCATGGACGGAATGGTAATAATCCTCCGCGATGGTGCGGGTGCGTTCCCCACCCTCTTCGATTTGTTTGATGGCACCTAATTTATCGAGCGTGGCAAAGCCTTTTTCAACCCTGCCAGCGGCAAGCTGGGACACCGCCTCGCGGTAGGCAGCGTTGGTTTGACGCTGGATTTTATCGACCGTTACGGGGCGAACCCCCGCCTCCCCCTGCAAGATGCGTAAGGCATCACCACGGGTAACACTGCTATGCTGTTTGGTATCGCCGGAGAGGATGATGCGTGCGCCCTGCTTTTCTGCGATCGCAAGAATGGCGTTCATGTCGCGGTTGCTTAACATCCCCGCCTCGTCCACCCATATCACCTGATGTTTGAATTCGGGGTGACGTGCGGTATCTTGAATCAGCTTGGCGACCGTTTCGGCATTGGCAAAGCCTTCGCTACGCTGCACGCCACGGCTTGCTGCGCTTGATGGGGCGAAAGAGAAAATCTGTTTTCCTGCCGCTTCGATGCCGAGTTTGACCTCCTGCATCAGGGTAGTTTTGCCCGTGCCCGCTTTACCGCTGATAATGGTAATGCCATCCGTTGAAGAAAGCGCGTGATGAACGGCCTTGCATTGCTGGGTGTTGAGCAACGGGTTTTGCGGTTCGTAATTCGCGTAAAGGGGACGAAATTTGTTTTTGCTTTGATGGGCGGCGGCAATGAGTTGTTTTTCCTCCCGCAGGGCGTCTTTGGTGGTGAGGAGCTGGCGTAAGTCTTTTTCTACGAGCAACACCCCTTCTTCTTCCGCTAGGGCATTACGCACAGCATTTGGGGTGCTGCTACCAATCGTCGCCTTGATGGCGGTCGTTAAAATCTCTTTATCGCTCGTTACCGATTTACGTTCCAGATGGTGGGCAAGCGCATAGTTCACGGCGAGGGTGGCGGCGTTGGTTGCTGTTGTGGTATTTCCCCCGCCATCTGCTCTCCGCAAACGCCGTATGGCGGCGAGTTCCTCTGCACTCAGGCGATTTTTCCATGCCATTTCCTGCTGTTCATGGGTGAGTGTTACCCGCTTTGCCTCGCGGGTTTTGGCACCGATGGCGGATTTTTCTGTCGCATCAGTAATGCCATACTCGGTAGCATAATCCTCAATTTCTTTCGTACGGCGTGAGAAACGCTCGATAAGCGGTTTACTTAACCCCGCAAGCTCGAACCCGTGTTCCGTCCTCCGTAGCCCGTAGCCCGATTGCCGGAGTTTATCGGCTAATAGAGAGTGAAAGACGGCCTCGTAATAGGGTGCATCCTGATGGATTTGACGGAACTGGCCTGCTTTCCATTTGCTATCCTCCCCATCAAACGTCGCATTAAACACAAAGCAGTGGCTATGCAAATGTGGGTCTGCCACGCCATCTATTGGCCTTGTGGTGAAATGGGTAAATGCGCCATAGGCAATGTTGCCTGTTAGGCGGTTTTCATTTTTGCCTTCTTTTCGCACCCGTGTTTGCATCCCCTGTTCTATTTCCGCCATCGTTTCCGCAATAGCGGCATCAAACGCTAGTAGGATTGCCCGTTTATCTTCTGCGTTGCCGAGTGCATAAGCAAGGCTGACGGACTTGCTGGCATTGAAGGTAAAATCATACCCGACAGTGCGTTGCTGGTTTTGCCTGCCTGTGAGGGTGGTGTGAAGCGTTGGGTGCAAATTATCGCACAGGGCTGCAAAGTCAGTTTTATCAATATTACCGACCAGCCCCAATTGCTCGGCAGCTTTGCCGCCCCAGCGCCCCGACCCTTCATTTTTCTCGGCGTAATAATCGAGTGTATTGCCACCCTCCTGATAGTAGGCTTCGCTGTAATATTTTTTGGCGGAAGCGGCGGATGTGTTCATTGTAATGCGCAGCATGACCCCTTGTTTTCCTGCAAGTTAGACGGCGTTTTGCAGGCCACAAAATAATGGCTCAACGTGGTTTAACGTGGTGTGATATGGTGGTTGAGAGGGGGTGTTAGCGGGGCGAAAAATAGAAAAACAGCGGAGGCGTAAAAAGGGGTACTATGGTGCGAAAGATGGCTCCAGCCGCGCAGGCTTGAAAATACCTTTAAGCAGTGGTAGGATGGCGCAAGAAAAGGATAGGGTTATGGATTGGGCACTGACGCAGGCACAAAAAGAATTCAGAAAAGTATTTGCGATGGCGCTGAAAGACGGACCACAGGAAATTCGTGGCGAAGATGCGGCGGTGATTGTGGTGAGTGAAGCGGATTACAGGAAACTGAGCGGGGAGAAAAAAGAATATGGCTTTAAAGAACATCTTTTGAGTTTCCCAAAGGTTGAGGAACTGGTTCTTGAGCGTGATAAAGATATGGGCAGGGATGTTGAACTGTGAAATTTCTTGTTGATACCTGCATATTAAGTGAACTTGCTAAACCTAATGGTAATTCTGCGGTTCAGAATGCTCTTTTACCAATAGAGAGCAATATGCTTTTCATCAGTTCGGTAACTATTGGCGAAATCGTAAAGGGAATTTTTCTTTTACCCCACACTAAAAAGCGGAAGTCCCTTGCGGATTGGCTTTTACGTATTGAGGCATCTTTTGAAAGGCAGGTTTTGCCTTTTGATAAAGATACCGCCGTAATTTGGGGCGAGTTATCGGCAAGCTTCAAACTCAAAGGAATAAATATTTCTTCTACAGACAGGCAGATTGCAGCGACTGCCCTACAGCACGGGCTGCATGTTATGACGCGGAATGTGAAAGATTTTGACCCTAGCGGCGTTCCCGTAGTGAATCCGTGGGAAAACCCACTTCATTAGCGTCTAGATTGTTATTATGAAAAAAGCCGCTATGTGCGGCTCTTTTCATATTTGCCTGCATTTATTTCCCTTTGGGTTTGTTGGGTGTAGCAGCAGGCTTGCCGGGCGGTAGATTTGTTCTCTTTGGCCCGGATGGATTACCCGTTTTACTTGGCAAATTGGGAGCAGATGTTTTCTTTGTCATGCCTTTAAAATTTAAATGGAAAAAATGACAGAAATTCTGTCGTCATAAAAGGGGAGGCTGATTTTTTGCCTCCCCAAACGATTTTCAGGACACTATTTTTTCTTTTTGTCCGTTTCTTTAACCGTTGTTTTTGGATGCTTTTCGGCGTACTCTTTGGTGACGTATTCGCCTGTTCCCGCATCTCTGTGACGAGTAGTAGTATTTTTCTTACTCATACCGGATTGTATTATCCCCAAATTCACTATGAGTGGGGCTTCTTCCTCAGTTGTCTTATTGTTTGAAAAGGAATACTATATTCGCGGCTTCTCACGTACACGAAGTGTGCTCCTAAAAAGCCTCCTCAAAGACATAAGAGGAGGTTTTTTATCATAATTCCATAAATATGCCATTATGTTTTCGTGCCATTTTGACACACCCGACAATCAGGTAAGCCATAGAAGAAATGGAAACGAAGCGTGGCGTGATATGAAGCGAAATAAATGTCCTTGAGACGGTTTAGAAATTGCTTGCAGTTTGCTTGCAGTAAACAAAAAAGCCTTTGCGGGTAAATCCACAAGGGCTTTTATTTTCAGGTGATCCCGATTGGATTCGAACCAATGGCCTACTGCTTAGAAGGCAGTTGCTCTATCCAACTGAGCTACGGGACCATCAAAAACGGCTGCAAAGATACAGCTATCGTTTCATAGTTCAAACCGTTATTTCGCAGGATACTTTTATTGGCTTCAAAGCCTTATTTAAAAACCTGTTCATTGCCTTTATTCCTTTATAGTGGGCAATAATAATATCAGGCAAAATATCATCCGTAATAAACCTTCCCGGAATATAACCAACACAGCCTGCAAATCCTTTATTCAATACCAAACCCTGCGCACAAGTATTTACCCCCAAGGGGTTGGTTGGGCGGCAAAAACCATCTTTTCCAAAGCTTTCAGCAAAATCTTCGTTGTCTTGCAACAGCGTATATTTTTCGGTTTGTTCAGTCAAAAAACCTTTAATCTGTTCCAGCCTATGGTCTTCAACCCCGAAAATTCCTCCTGCCAATACAATTTTTTTGGGTGTAAAACCAAACACCATCCCCTCTACAGGCATTCCTTCAACCACGTGCTGTTGCGTAATTATAGCCCCTACTTCGGCAAACTCGCCCGTTGGTAACTCAAAAAATGAACGGTTTGCGCAAGTGATTAAAATCTCTTTTAAATTATCGTTCACGCTGCCATCGCATTTTTTTAAGCGTGGCAATAAATCCTTCATAAAACGCCTGAAAACAGGAAGGATGTTTTTAGTATAGAAATCTTCATCCTCCTTATTCCACATGTTGCAAGGCACAAGGTATGAACGGCCTAAAGCACGCATAAACTTATCACTGAAAAACTTCTGTTTCATGGTGTTAATTATTCGTAGCGTAAACTATTAGCGGGATTAAGCCAAGCAGCACGCAATGCTTGCCAAAGCATTGTGCCAAGGGCTATTGCAGCGGCAACAAACACAGCCAACACAAAATATTTTACCTCGGGATTAATATGGTATGCAAAACCGGTGAGCCATTTATTCATATACATATAGGCACAGGGAATTGCGATAACAATTGCCAACAGTATTAGCAACAGGTACGATTTTATTAGCACATAGGCTACTTGTAAAGTACTGGCGCCTATTACTTTGCGGATACCTATTTCTTTGGTGCGCTGCTCAATACTGTAGGATACAAGGCCAAAAAGACCGAGGCAGGCCACAATAATAGCTACGATAGAAAAGTAGCCGAATATTTTTAGCCTCTTATCCTCGGCCTCGTATTTGCTGTTAAAATTCTCATCCACAAAAAAGTATTCAGTAGGGTATTTTTTTGAGTATTTCTTCCAAACACCTTCCACAAAGGCAACGGTTTCTTTGGTATTATGCTCGCCAAGTTTCAGCAGCATCACACCACCCCCTACGCTGCCTCGTTTGCGCACAAGCACCATAGGTTCAATAGGCTGTTGCATGGGCATAAAATGATAATCGTTTATCACTCCTACTACTTTTCCATCGTACCCAAATCCGTTTTTCAGCGAAACATCAAAAGGTTTATCCCAGCCAAACTCTCTAATCGCTGCTTGGTTCACTATAAATGCCCCGGTATCGTCAGCAAGGCTTTCTTTATTAAAATTACGCCCTTGGGTGATGGGTATTTTCATCAATTCTAAAAACTCATCATCCACCCCGTATATATTCATCAGCCGTTCTTCGGCCTTGCCTTTATAGTTAATGTACTGCAATATTTTACCTCCAAATTCACCGGGAACTTGGCTGGCAAGTGATACTTTCTGAACATTGGGGTTACCCATCAGTTCAGCCTTCATCACATCAAATTTTTCGATAAATGTAGTATCGGCTCCGGGCACTCTGAATGCCAGTACCCGTTGATTATCAAACCCCGGATTCTTGTTTTTCATGTACTGCATTTGTCCGTACACTATCAGGGTGCAGCTTATCATAAATACAGCAATGGCAAACTGTACGGTGACTAACAACTTGCGAAATATTGCCGACCCCGACCCCGGTATCTGCCCTGTTTTAAGTACCTTTACAGGCTGAAACCCTGATAGAAACCATGCTGGGTATAAGCCTGCAAAAATACCTACCAAAAGTGCCCCTACTGCTAATGCACCTATTAATCCTAAGCTGAAATCAAGGTTTAATTCTTTACCAGACAGGTAATTAAACCCGGGTAACAACAGCTCAACAAAACACAGTGCAATAATTAAACTGAATATTACAGTCAAGACTGACTCACCAATAAATTGAAAAAATAACTGGCTACGACTTGCTCCTGCCGTCTTGCGAATGCCTACCTCGCGGCTACGGCGCGCTGAACGCGCCGTGGCAAGGTTCAGGTAATTGATACACGCAATTACAAGAATTAAAAAACCAATAGATGAAAATATATAGATGTTAGATTTTTTGGTTGTTTGGGCATACTCGTGTTTAAAGTCGCCGCTGTTTAAACGTATATCCAACAAGGGTTGTAATTTATAAGTGATACTGCCGTTTACATTTTCGCTCTTCAACCAGGGAATAATAACCTTTTGTACCATTGCGGCCAGTTTAGCCTCAACAGTTGTTTTATCAATCGGTTGTTTAAACAATACGTAATTGGTTTGTTGCATATAAAACCAATCGCGGGTTAGGGCTTCTACTAAATTTGGATGCATCGAGCTGATTGATATCAGTGCATTTGGGACAATGTGTGATACATCGGGTGTATGCTTGATGATACCTGTTATTTTATAACTCTTAAGGGTAAACTTGAGCATTTTGCCAAGCACCCCTTCGGTGGTGCCGAAAAAGGTGCGGGCAAGCTCATCGGTTATGACAATGGTTTGTGGCTCTTGTAACGCCGTAGCAGGGTTTCCTGCTAAAAATTCGTAATCAAATATTTTGAAAAACTCAGGGTCGGTAAAATAGATTCGCTCTACTTGAAACACCTTATCACCGTACCAAAGGGTTTGCTTTGGTAGCGGACTCAACCTAACCGCCTCTTCTACTTCGGGGTAATCAGCCTTCAAAGTAGGGGTTAACATATATGAACTATAACTGAGGTTATCATCTTGCCCCGAAAGGTTCATAATAGAGGTGATACGGTAAATCCTGTCGGCCTTTGTGTGGTGTCGGTCGTAACTCAATTCGTTACTCACGTATAAGAAAATGAGTATGCACGATGAGATACCCACGGCCAACCCGAAAATATTTATAAACGATACCGTTTTGTTTTTATAAATATTCCGTAATCCTGTAAGTAAATAATTCTTAATCATAGGTTTGAGTTTTACAGAGATTGGGATTACATCAATGCTTTTTCGGTTTCGGTTAATAATTTCCCGTCAAACAAGTTCACCACTCGCTCGGCGTGTTGGGCGTGCTCGGGGGAGTGGGTTACCATTATCACCGTTGTGCCCAGCGCATTCAACGATTTGATAATGTCCATTACTTCGTCCCCGTTTCGGCTATCAAGGTTTCCGGTAGGCTCATCGGCCAGTATTAGTTTGGGTTGGGTAATTACCGCCCTTGCTACGGCCACACGTTGCTGCTGCCCGCCTGATAACTGTTGCGGGAAATGCTTCGCCCTATGGGCTATCTGCAACTTTTCCATCACCTCTACGGCTCGTTTTTTCCTCTCTGTTGCCGATAGTTTTTGATACAACAAAGGCAGCTCGATATTTTCCTGCACGGTCAGTTCATCTATCAGGTTAAAACTCTGAAAAATAAACCCGACATTTTGTTTTCTTAGTTCGGCCCTTTGGCGTTCGGTGTAATTGGATACTTCTTTACCCAAAAAATAAAACTCGCCTGACGACGGGTTATCAATTAATCCCAAAATATTAAGCAAGGTAGATTTACCGCACCCCGAAGGCCCCATAACTGCCAAAAATTCTCCCTCTCTTACGGTAAGGTTTATTTTATCCAGCGATATGGTTTCTACCTCATCGGTTTGGTACATTTTGCTCAGGTTTATTGTTTTTATCATAGTCTGATTGTATCACAGTTAGTATTTATTCTTTATATGCAGTCCTAAAATTCTAGCACTGTTTTTTCTCCAAAATTTTCGTAGCTCGATATAATTACTTGTTCACCCACTTTTAATCCCTCCAGTATTTCAAAATATTGGGGATTTTGCCTGCCCACTTTTATGGCTCTTTTTTCAGCCGTTTTACCATTATCTGCAAGTACAAAAATCCAAGCTCCCCCTGTTTTCTGGTAAAACCCTCCCCTTTCAATCACCAAACTTTGAGTTTTTGCACTCATTTGCAGTTTCAGCGATATGTTTTGTCCGCGTTTCAAGGTTTCGGGAGCGTCTTCGCTAAACTTCAAATCAATGGCAAACAACCCGTTGGTTACTTGCGGATATATCTTCAGCACTTCCAAGCGGTACTCTTTGCCGTCCCATTCACAAAAAGCATATTGCCCCACATAGGTGCGGGCAATGTACAGTTCATCAATATTTGCCCTCACTTTAAATCCTTTTGATACATCAATCGAAGCGATATTTTGCCCTTTGGACTTCGTTTCGCCAATTTCACTGTCAAAATTTGATAGCTGTCCGGCCACAGGCGCAACAATGGTAAGTCCTTCATTCTTCTTACGCACCAATTCAAGGTGTTGTTGCATACGGCTTACCGAAGCTGTCATTTGTGTTATTTGATCGGCAGTTGATACTGAATCCTGTACCAACGCTTTTTGTAAAAGCTTCAATCGTTTATTTTGGTATTCGTAGTTGTTTTTGGTTTGCAAATACTCCTGTTCTGATATCACTTTGTCTTTATAAAGCTTCTCACTGTTCTTGATGGCTCGCTGCGCCTCGGCTAACTGAAACTCGGCATCGGCCAACTGGGTGAGTCGGTTGGTTTTATTCTGTTCAAGCGTGTTACGACTGTTGCGTATGTTGTTCAGCAAATCCAACACTTGTGCTTCTTTGTTCAATAAATCCAACTGCAAGTCGGTATTATCCAATCGCAGTAAGGGTTGGCCTTCGGTTACTTGCGTGCCGTCTTCCACAAATTTTTCACGCACAACACCGCTTTCTAAGGCATCCAACACCACTGTTTTCAAGGGGACTACCACGCCGTCGGCAGGTATAAACTCCTGAAACTCCTTCATCTCCACCTTGCTTACCGAAATTTTGTCTTTATCTGCTTTAAAAGAAGACGGTTTGCCCGCACTTGCATAAAACGAATACAGCAATGCCAATACCCCCAGCACAACCACTGCGGTTATCCCTTTCTTGCGCCACTTGGCAGTTTTATTATCAATAGGCCTGTCCATTCAGAGTTTTATAACGCAATTCAGTGCCAAAAACATAAAACACTAAAAATCAAACACATAACATAATCCACTATAATTTGCTTGTTCAACCTCGGACACTAATTTGTCCGATTTCGGACACCTTTGGTCAGATTTTATAAAAAGTGAAACCGCTTTTGTTTTTACTTGTGAACGATTTTACCAAAGCTAATGCACAAGCACGACCTGAATATATTGGTGGTTGATGACGACGAAGATGTGGCTCAGGCAGCCACTATCATGCTGAAAACCTACGGGTTTAAGACATCGTTTGAAACCAACCCCGAAAAATTACTGCCCACCCTTGAAAAACAACAAGTGGGCGTGGTGCTGCTTGACATGAACTTTAGGGGGACCGTTTACACGGGCAATGAAGGTTTGTACTGGTTGCAACAGGTGAAAAAGAAGCACCCCCACATTGTAGTAATAATGATAACCGGTTATGGCGATGTGGAGTTGGCGGTAACAGCTATAAAAGCAGGTGCCAGCGATTTTATACTGAAACCTTGGCAAAACGAGAAGGTATTGGCATCGATACAAACGGCCATCCGATTGCACGAAGCACGCACGGGAAAAACCCAACCGGTTAATACCGATGGGGTACATTTAATAGGGCAACATCCCAAATTACAAGAAACCCTTTCTACCTTAAAAAAAGTAGCCCCCACCGATGCCAATGTGTTGATATTGGGCGAAAACGGAACCGGAAAAGAGTTAGTAGCTAAATTGTTGCACCAACACTCACAACGCAGTCAAAAACCCTTTGTAAGTGTGGACATGGGCAGCTTGAACGAAAACCTGTTTGAAAGCGAACTATTTGGCCACGTAAAAGGGGCTTTTACAGATGCCCGTGAAGAACGTCAAGGTCGTTTTGAGGCAGCGAAAGGCGGCACCTTGTTTTTGGATGAAATTGGCAACCTTTCACCCGTAATGCAAGCAAAATTGCTTAGTGTATTGCAAAACAGGTTGATATACAAAGTGGGCTCAAATACGCCAATTCCGGTGGATATACGTTTGGTGTGCGCCACCAATATGCCTTTGCTACAAATGGTAAAAGAAAATAAATTCAGGCAGGATTTATTGTATCGCATAAACACGGTTGAAGTTAGCCTTCCCCCTTTGCGAGAACGAAAGGAAGATATTGCGCTGCTGGCCGACTTTTTTATTGAGCTGTATTGTAGTAAGTATGGAAAACAGGAGAAACGACTCCACACAGTTGCACTAAAACAGCTTGAAAAGTACCATTGGCCGGGCAATGTGCGCGAACTGCAACACGCCATTGAACGCGCAGTAATTTTGAATGATAACGGCGAGTTATTACCCGGTGATTTCTTATTACCGCTGTACGAAATTACTGATGATGGCGGCAACAGCAGTTTTAACCTTGAAGAAAACGAAATACAGTTAATAAAAAAGGTATTACAAGCGCACGGGGGCAATATTAGCAAGGCGGCAGCCCAGCTGGGTATTACAAGGGCCGCACTATATCGCAGAATGGAAAAATATGGTATTTAGCAGGTTTAATACGGGACTTATTCTACGCATAATTGTGTTGAATATGGTGGCAATAGCCGCCGGCTTTTTGCTGTTTGAAAACCGCTATACCTACACCCCTGCTGTATTATTAGGAATTGAAACCCTGATGGTGGTTGAACTGGTAGTGTATTTACGCCGCACACAACGCAAAGTAACTCGCTTTTTTGAATCGGCATTGTACCACGATTTTAATTTCACCTTTACAAAAAACGACACCAATCCTGATACACAAGAGCTTCACGCTGCACTAAACAGCGTTGCAGACCGTTTTAGGCAACGGAAAATGCAGGCTGAAGACAGTATTAAGTTTAATGAAACGGTGATAGACCAAATACCCTTGGGCATTTTAATTTTTAATGCTGATAATACCTTGTACCGCTATAATAACCATGCGCGCAAAATACTTGGGGATAACACCACGGCACACGTAAACAAGTTATTAGAAAAATATAATTTTCTGCCTGATTTACCGGGGTACGCGGCATCACCTGCCCCTACCATTGTTGAAGTGGCAAAGGAAAACGGTTCGCTCACCTTAGCCGTGCAGGAGCAACGGTTTGTTCACGATAAAAAAACGTTTAAATTATTAACCCTGCAAAATTTCTCAGACCCTCTTGACCGTAAGGAGCAGGAAAGCTGGCAAAACATTATCCGTGTATTAACCCACGAAATAATGAACTCGCTAACCCCTGTGGTATCGCTTACAGAAACAGCGTTGCAGCTTACCAAACAGGAAAACCAAACCGAGATATTGCAACAATCGCTTGAAATTGCCCACAAACGCGGGCAAGGTTTATTAGGCTTTGTTCACTCTTACCGAAAAATAACCAATATTAAACCGTTGCAAAAAACCGTTTTCAGGGTGGGTGAATTAATTAGCAGCATTGCTATTTTAAAATCAGAAGAATTGCGGGCAAAAAATATTCAGCTAACCACCGCTATTATCCCCGAAGACCTTGAGATGGAAGGCGATTACGAGCTGTTGGAACAAGTAGTTATAAATTTAGTAAACAACGCTGCCGACGCAATCATTGATACTCCCGATGCCCGTATTGAGATAACCGCAGGGTTTGATTACCTGAATAAAATACAAATAAGTGTAAGTGATAACGGCCCCGGAGTACCCAAAGACATCTTAGATAAAATATTTATTCCCTTTTTTACCACCAAAAAACAAGGCACTGGTATTGGTCTTAGTCTGTCTAAACAAATAGCATTGATGCACGGCGGCAGCCTGTATTTTGAAAAAGCAGAAGCCGGAAATACCCGCATTGTTATCAAAATTTGATTTGGCCTTTTATCGAAAACTTACGGATAATGGGTTGTTTATGGCTACCTTAGTGGTATGAAACATCTTTTTACCCTCTCAGCGGCTCTTTTATTGGTTACAATTTCATCCGCACAAATAAACATTAATGCCGGATTGAAGGCTTATTACCCATTTAACGGAAACGCTAAAGATTCTACCGGTAACGGTAACGACGGTACCGAAATGGGCGTTTCACTTGCTACGGACAAAAACAGTAATGCTAACTCATGTTACTTTTTCGATGGTGCCGACCATTACATCAATGTTCCTGCTGATTCAACCATACAGCCTAAAAATGCTGTTTCAGTATCTGCATGGGTAAACACTACCGACAAAGACTACTGGAACTTTGCGGTTTGTAAACGTCTTAATCTTGCTCAAGAGCCCGGTAATTCATATTTTTTGGGTACCACGGGTCCAATACAAGGAGGCTCAAAATGGCAATGGAGTATCTCTTCATCAACCACACAGCACTTCTTGGTAACCAACACATTAGTTGAGGATAGCACATGGTTGCATCTTGTAGGCACTTTTGACGGCGATACCTTACAATTGTATCTAAACGGACAATCTATCGGTTCTAAGGTGATTTCAAATACTACTATCAGCTATTCAAATTTATCGCTTCGTTTAGGTTTGGGTATTCCAACTTCAAGCGGAAACAAAACAGCATGGAAAGGCTATATGGATGAAATCCGTATTTATGAACGTGAGCTTAGCACTGATGAAATTAAATACCTTTACAATCCTGCCCTGCTAAGTACAAAAGAGGTTTCTGTTCCTAATATCGACATTAATGTGTACCCTAACCCCACCAATAACCTATTGTTTTTATCATCGCCTGTTGCGTTAGATGTTTTGGCAAAATCAACAATAAGCATTACTGATGTGGTAGGAAAACAACTACTTAATACTCCTTATTCAGCATCAGGTATCGACATTTCTAACTTACCCAACGGAGTATATTTTATTAGCATTAGCGGCTTTAGCAACAGTTACCGCTTTGTAAAAGAATAATCTTATATTTTATTATAATCATAAAAGCCGCTTAGGATTTCCCGGGCGGCTTTTGTTTTATAGTTATTTACTCCCATGTTCTTGCGCAAAGCCACCAAGGTTCAATAGCAACGGAATTACCCCCCTGCCCTTCTCAGTCAGCGAGTACTCAATGTGCAATGGCTTTTGGCTAACAATGGTTTTGCTCAAAATACCCTCTTCTTCCAGTTCTTTTAATGCTACAGAAACCGATTGTTTATTAGCACCTTGCAGCACTTTCATAATACTGTTAAACCTCAACGTTCCTTCGTCCGCCAAGCGTAATATCTGTGGCTTCCACTTACCCGAAAGGGATTTCAACATTGCCTCGGCAGGGCATTCGGCAGTAGTATCAACTTTTTCTGACATTCGTTGTTATAACTTCAAAAATCATTCCACATATAAAAAATAAACCCGTTGATAATTAACGAATTAAAGTAGTCATTTTTTTCTGACTAATTGATTTACCCAAAAAACAGCGGGACTTTTGTAAGCACAATTAGCTCCTTACACAGTATACTGAATGAAGAAGATAGCATTTTCAACCCTTTTAATAACGCTTCTTTTTGTGGCAACAAGCTGCAATAGAAAAAATATATCACAAAAAATGAACACGAATGATAATAACCCTTTGCTATGCTCGCCTGAAAGCGGAGCCTGCGAAGTACCTGCAACCGGAACTGCCGATAACATTGACGCCAAAGAAGCAACAGCCAAGCCTATACAATTAATATATTTTACAGACCCTATTTGCTCATCGTGCTGGGGTATTGAGCCTCAATTACGAAGGCTGAAACTTGAATACGGTGATTACATTAACATAGAATACCACATGGGCGGACTACTGCCCGGTTGGGAAAACTTTTACAGCGGCGGTATCACCAAGCCTTCTGATGTTGCCCACCATTGGGATGAAGTGAGCCTGCATTACGAAATGCCTATTGACGGTGATGTGTGGCTGGAAGACCCATTATCCTCTTCATACCCGCCTTCAATTGCTTTTATAGCGGCACAATTACAAAACAAGGCCAAAGCGGTGAAGTTTTTACGCTATATCCGCGAGATGGTGTTTTTAGAAAAAAAAAACATTACAAAATGGGAACACTTGAAAGCTGCCGCCGAGAAAGCAGGTTTGGATACCGTACAACTGAAAAAAGATTACGAAGGACAAGCCAATCAATTGTTTAAAAATGATTTAGACTATGCGCGTACTAACGGGGTAAGAGGCTTCCCTACTTTGTTTTTTGTAGATAGTAGTAATAACAGGCAAATGCTGTACGGTGCACGTCCCTACCAAGATTTTGAACGTATTTTACAGTTTATGTACCCTGATGCAGTGAAAAAACCACTGCCGGCCAACAACGAATTGTTTAACCACTACCCTACCCTAACAGCAAAAGAATTTGCAGTACTCACAGGCCAAACAATGAGACAAAGCACACAAACGCTGGATAGTTGGGTAGCCGACGGTATGCTTGAAAAACACAACACCAAAAACGGTGCACTTTGGAAACTGAAAAATAATTAACGACGCAGATAAAATGCCCCCTAAAACTGCCGCAATACCACCCCAAAAAAGTAGCTTGCATTGTGCAACTTTGCTAAAAATAGTACCACTATGAAAAAGCTTGAATTTGAAATTACCATCAATGCACCGCGCGAAAAAGTTTGGGGATTATTATGGGCGGATGCCTCCTACCAAGAATGGACTTCGATATTTAGCGAAGGCTCAAGAGCAGTTACCGATTGGCAAACAGGCAGCCAAGTGTTGTTTGTGAATGCCGATAACGATGGAATGCTCTCAATGATTGCACAAAATATTCCGAATGAATACATGTCGATAAAACACTTAGGGATGGTAAAAAACGGAGTAGAGGATTTGGAAGATGAAAAAGCCAAAGAATGGCACGGTGCTATGGAAAATTATACGCTAACCGATGTAAACGGACATACACATCTTAAAGTGGATATTGACATTACCGAAGAACACGAAGATTATTTTAGAGACGCTTGGCCCCAAGCCATGAACAAAATAAAAGAAATGGCTGAGAGGGTCTAATAGTTATCCTGTGCTGTCTAAAACAAAAAAAAGCCTTCCAGCATTATATTGCTGAAAGGCTTTTTACTTTTTCGTCGGGGTGGCAGGATTCGAACCTACGACCCTCTGCTCCCAAATCTAAAGATTTCGGTTTTATCCGGTTCAATACGATTTTATTATTGTTGTTTTTCAGCACTTTACAAAAATATACGTTCGAAAAAAGTCGAAAAAAATTGCAATATGCGTGCAAAATGCGTGCAATAAATTTGTATCTTTGATACAGTGAAAACGCATATAATCATATCGTTAGATACCAGAAAGTCAAAAAAGGATAACAGCTATCCTATCATATTGCGGCTTACTCATAAGCGTAAGTCTACGTCCATTCAAACTGGAATTGCAGTTTCTCTGGCTGATTGGGACGACAAACGTAAGTTAGTTAAGCCTAGCTATAAGGGGATTGATAATGTAACACGGTTGAATAATCTCATTCAGCAAAAGAAAGCCCAAGCGTTTTCAGTTATCAGCAAGCTCGAAGAGCAGGGTAACTTGAACTATCTTTCGGTAACTGAATTGAGGCAGAGGATAACAAATGAAAAAAGTGAAGTTTGCTTCTTAAAATACACTTTAAAGCAGGTCGATATTCTAAAAACATCTGGCCGGTATGGGAATGCTCGTGCCTACCACTCAATGTACCAAGTGCTGGAAAAATTTCATGGGCGGGAAACACTGCCCTTTGAAGAAATCACCGTAAAATACCTAAAGAACATAGAAGCTGATTACCTGTCTCGGGGGAATTCTTATAACGGTTTGTCAGCAATTTTAAGGTCGCTACGTGCGGTTTATAACAGGGCAATACAGGATAAGTTAATTGAAAAGTCCGCTTATCCGTTTGAAAGCTATCGTATACGGAAAACACCGACGGCGAAGCGAGCTATATCACAAGAGTCAATGAACAAGATTTTGGCATTGGAACTTGAAGAAGCCCACCCTTGCTTTCATGCCCGGAATTACTTCCTTTTCAGCTATCTTACTTTCGGCCTTAATTTCACTGATGCTGCCTGGCTACAGGTGAAAGATATTGTTGATGGCAGGATAAGGTATACAAGGCGCAAAACAAAGCAGGTATATGACCTGAAAGTAGTTGAAGCTATGAAGCCTATTATCGAATACTATTCGAAAGGTAAAGTTCCTGGTGACTTTCTTTTTCCAATAATAAAAAGGGAAGACGCTTTTGACCGTGACAAGGATGTGCTGTGGGCGAGAAAGGTATACAACAAACGGCTTAAAGAACTGGCAAAACTCTGCACCATTGATGAGAACCTTACATCATATGTTTCTAGGCATTCAGCCGCCACACAAGCCTTGTTTTTAGGAATACCGGTTGCCGCCATAAGCAAGCTCTTGGGTCATTCCAGCCTAACCGTTACCCAAACTTACCTCAAAAGCCTGCCGGATAATGTAATTGACTCATACCATGAACTTCTTGAGCAAAATTTGGTAAAAACTTCATAATTTTGATTTTATGGAAGTCATTTGCTTAGAGGATAGAGCTTTATTGCATTTAGTCAGGGAAGTGGTAAAGCAGATTAAGGAAGAAACAAAGCAGATTGCAGACCCGTGGATTGATGGTGAAGAAGCCATGAAGATACTTAATATTGGCAAAACAACCTTACAGAACCTACGCAATACGGGCTCCATAAAGTATACGCAGCCCTCAAGGAAAGTGATACTTTATGAACGGGCCAGCCTATACGAATATTTAAGTGCACACACTAAAGAAAAGTTTTAAATGGAAAATGAGGAAATAACAATTGCAAACGAGCTAAAGGCTTCTTTTAATGACGGTTACCTATTGGGTAAATACAGGTTTGAAGCAGCAAAAGAGTTAGAAGCCGGATATAGTAATAATCATAACAACAACACTGACACCTCTATTCAAATGCTTATTAAAGGTATCAATGAAGGAGTTAAAGAAATAGAAAAACAGCACCAGAAGAACCTTGATGAGATACAAGCTGCAAGGGAGGAAAGTCAGCAGGAAAAAGATTTACTACCAGATATTTAATCCGCTAGGATAAATAAATTGAAAACTATCAACTACTAACCAGAAAGTTTAATGTTCATGCTACACATAAAAAAAATTAGCATGGTATTGCTCATGCTATTGGTTTTCTCACATTTACAAGGTCAACAAAAAATATATTGTCGTCAAAACCAGCAAACTGGAATCGAATTTAGTGAATATAATCACTTAATCGACTCAATAATTGAGAATGCTCAACTGGTGAAAATATTGAAAAGTTCTATTAAAAATTACTCATCTAATGAGATAACTGAAAAATTGCTAAACTATATATTTTCATTTGATACCAGTCTTACGGAAAATCATGTATATAAAGAAATGTCAGGTTATCTTCCTTATTTTTATCATAACAAATATAAAAGGGGAGAAAATTCTTTTTCTTACACGGACCCGAGAATCCGCATACTGTCTATCAACCTTGACAATCAAATTTGGACACCCTATAGAAATGACCTTGAACTTCCTTCTCAAAGCCTCCATTACTATGTTGGGGTTGATTTTAAAACAGATTCAATTGCCAGATTAATTGGAAGAATTGGAGGGGATATAACTCGGAATACTCCATACTATTGGTTTAAAATCAAAGATTCTCTTTTTAATCATTACATGACAGGTGTTTTTTCCGACGCCGATAAAATAAAATACCTGTTTTATCTGTGTTTAGTATCTTCCAACAGTTCTGATAGTAATATTCAGGTTAACTTCTTTCGAAGAATAAATACTATTGACAGTATTCTTATGAAAAGTAAATCAGTATCTCTACAGGATAAAGTTAAATGGTATTTGGCCTTATACAAAATTAGTAATCGTGATAAATCCACTTTATTTTCTACGAATAGAGAGCGTAGTCATGTTATATATTTAATGAAAGCGCAACATATTTCTTATACAAACCCTTTTGCTATTGATAATGAAACTTATTTAAGGCTCAAAAATATAATTGAAAATGACCCAACAACGAGTACAGGATTTGGAGTAACTCTTAATTTAAAAGAAGCTCTATCTAAACTGCCACAGAGCAAGAGTGGACTGGATAAACTCATAATCGCTTTGAATAGGTATTTTAACGAGAAAGAAGAATATGCCAATGTTGAAACGATTGTCCAGCAACAGCACGATAATTCAATTTTATGTTTGTTTACTATTATTGGAGATTACTTCGATGCGAATAAAGAACTTTATGGGTCAGAAAGTTACTTCCATTATTTAAAGTTACTACAGCGTTACTGTAATTCGTACAAGGTTTCCGTGGATAGAAAATACCAAATCGACGTGCAAGCGCTTAATCAAATTTATAGAGGGATTGAAAATTCAAGTTTCATTTGTTCAAAAAACGATATAACAAATTCAATCATTGAACTTGTTAGCACTCTAATAGCTCAAAATAAAATTGATGAAACTAATAAATGGATTCGGGAGTTGCTACTCATGCACAACCAATTAATTTTTAAAACTGATATTACTTTTTATAAACCACAATATGATTCTGATGGGCATATTAGGGAAAACATCGCTTCTATAGTCAATGGATATAAAAAAATAAAATGTTTTAACTATTGGCGCTTTCCACAAGAAAGACATACGATTTTGTATCTGATGGGCTATTGTTTATCTACCAATCAATTAAAGGAAGCTGGAGAATTGTCATACATTTTCAACATTGTAGAAGGCCTAAAAAATCCGAAAGTAAATTTCATAGAGGCTACACTATTTTACCAGGAAAAGGCTGAAAGCCAATTTAAAATTACCGAAAAACAAGATACCATTCAAATATATTCCGAACTAATCACAGATTATTTCCGCCGGCTTGCAATGGCGAAAAACAACCTACGAAAAACATCAATAGCACTTGATAATGAAACGCGTAGGCTGGAATCGGTAAAACTTGAAAAGAAAGTCGTTAGTGACAGTATAGGAACAATAAAACAATTGAACTTCAAGTTAGACAGTACAAATTCTGTTGTGACTTTAAAAAATACAGAGCTAGAGGCGGCAACATTAAAGTTAAAAACGGCAAATTTTCGTATAACGGCTGCTTTTGCTATAGCTTGTATCCTTTTAGTTGGTCTTATCTTTCTATCGACTCAAGTATATCGCAATAATAAAACCATTAAAAAGCAAAAAGAATTTGCATTAAAACAGGAGAGTATAGCAAAGGGTTTGGCAGATTTAGCCGCCTACAAAGCTAAAACTTGGCAAGAATTCGGCCATATTCCTAACACAGCGATTTCAGATGCGTATTTTAGGATGGAGGAAGGCGGTATCAGTGATTATTTCTTGTCACCCCTTGTATCGTTGCATAAATTAGTTAAACATCTGTTCAATAACCTTCAGTCTGATAACTATCAAACAGGCACGCCAATTAATCAGGAGATAGCTTTGGTTAATCACTACCTGGAATATGTGAATGTTGTTAAAGAAAAAAACATAAATCTTGAAATTATTGGCGAAGTACCGGATATAACACTTCCCTCAGCTATTTTATTATCATGCGTAAAAAATGCTATTTCTCATGGCGGCTTGCTTACTAAGAATAATGGGGAAGTTGGCATTGAAATAAAGCGCGATACTGATGGATATTATTGTAACGTATATGATAATGGGAAAGGGTTTCCAGAAAATATCAAAGAAGTCGCCGATATAACTACCGGCACTGGCTTAAAAAATGCAAACAATTTATTACGTTTCTTCAATAAAAATTCAACTGCAAATTTCGTGTCATTTAAAAAATGTAGTTTTGATATATATAGTAATTGTGTTACCTTAAAATTTCTTTCATCATGAGAATACCAACTTTAATTGTGGATGATTTACCGAGACATTATAAACAGCTAAAAAAGTTTCTACTGGAATTTGATGACATCCTACACGTTGTCGGAAACTACTTTAGTGAGCAGCCATTTGAGAGTGCTCTCACTTATATTAACGATTATCAAGGGCCAATGTTGCTAATTCTTGACTGGGATTTGGAAGAAGGTGAAAAGAACGGTAAAAAATTGTTTGAATCTATTGACAATAAAAACTGCTTTGCAATATTTTGTTCGACATGGACATCGAGCCAGGTTATAAATTCAGTTTCAATGATTCCTAATGCCGTTTATTTAGCAAAGGGCATCCCGGACATTTTACCTAAACAGGAATTTATTGAAATACTAGACACTCGAATTAAACCCCACTTTGAAGACCTTTTTGAACTTTCTTTAAACTACTATTTAGATGGTAGTCCTAATCAGGGCAGAGATAATATAGGTCCAAAAAGTTTTTTATGCAAGAATATTATTGCTCTAAAAACTAATGGACATCAGTATTACTTACTGTATAGCGATACTACTCATGTAGTAGAATACTCAGGACCATGTAAAACAGCGAAAGAATTGTCAACACAGATTGTTGCGGTTGGCTATTCTCACCTACAAATGATTAGCGGACGGCCTGTTATTTGGTGCAATAGGAAATACTATAACTTAACTTCGACTAACAAATTTTGCATTGTAGAGCATTTTAAAGCTAAAATTCCGCCTGACTATCTGGAATTTTAGGCTTTTATTCCTAACCCCCTGGCATTTATTCCTAATTGCCTAATTGCCGTTTTTTTCTATATTCTTTTGGGTATGATTTTACAAAACATCATACCAAACAGAAACCTTAGTGCAAATGCCAAAGGCATTTTTGCACTCAAAGCTACAGCCTTTGGAAAGCTGAATGTTAAACCTTTAATGGGCCCAAGGAGGACCCCCAATGAATAAAGCGCCCCTTCAATAAAGAAGGGGACGCTGAATCAAAAATCGCAAGTTATGGCTCACAGTTTGGACACCGGCCAAAACATTGCAAAGGTACATTGACTCAAGAGGAGTGTATACTAAAACCTCGTCAATGTCAAGCCCAGAGCGGCTTTCAGCCATCCTTCCCAAAACGGGGCATTTGTTTATTGAAACAAATGCGTATGGTAACAACAATCTTTTTTCTTATCAATCTGGCCGAAAATGCCGAAAAACAAAGGCTTAATTTGGAAGCCGTTGATCTTCGCTACCTCTCACATGAAGACCGGAAGTGCATTATTGAAGATACTTCGGTAAAAGCACTGCCTCCCCGTAAACCTCGCCGCTACACTGAAAAAAATGAAGAGGAAAAGAAGGGAGGTCGCCAATGAAATTCCGCAAGAATTCTTCAAAAGTAAAGGGGACCTACACAAATCCCGAACTGGAAGCGTATATCCAGAAAGAACATCTGAACCGCCTTCTGCCGCATGCCCAAAATTTGGGCATTGCGCTGGGCATTAAGCGGTCAGCGGAAGGCAATCGCAGTCTGCAATCCCTAACCGCCTCCATCTACGCCGGGTACAACGAGGTCGTGTCCTATGCCCACCGTGCAAACCAAGCTGCGCTTGAGCTGAAGCACGGTGAAATTGATGTCAGTCATATAAAACACAATAACGAGAAACTTAATTCAGAAAAGTCAAAGGCTGAAAGTGCCTGGAAAACCAAGCAGCAGCAATTAGGCGATACGCGGGCGAATAACAATTCGTATTTCACCCTGGCTTTTGGACTATTCCTCGCCGTAGTGGTAATGATATTTGACGTGCTATACATCTCTACTGCCTTTCAGGTAACCGGTGAGCCGCTATATAAGTCGATAATGATGGGTATTGGTATCAGCGTAAGCCTGGCAGCCATTGGAATACTTGGTTCGGCATGGATAGAGAGGATAGAGGACAAAATAAAACGCAAAATATCTTATGCGGGCCTGCTCCTATTCGTTGCCGCCGGGTTATTCGTTGTCTGCAAAATCCGGTCGGATTACTTTTTCCAAATGACCGGCAGGGAAGTATCCCCTTGGGCATTTCTGCTGTTAAATCTCATTGCTCTGGCCAGCTTCCACTTTATCGCCAAAATGGTAATCATACCTGCCTGGGAGCAGGTAAAACAAACCCGTCAAATTGTGAGAAGGCAAAGGGAAGTGCGTAGACTGAAAAAGGAGTATTACGCAATTGACGAAGAAATGATGGCAAATGAAACCCATAAGGAAGAGGTGCGGAAGTTTAAACTGTCTGTTTTATCCTATGCCCAATCTATTGAAGAATTAATCCAGCGGCTATACGAAACAGCACTTTCGGAATGTACCAGGGCATATATTGAAGAAAGCGGAACCGTGCCTGACTGCTTTAATGACCCTGTGCCAACGCTCCGAAAATTCTACGATGATTATTCCCTTGATGATGATGCAAGACCCACCATGCCGGGACAAGCGCCTGCATTAATTATAGCCCTGGCGATGCTTTCTTCCTGCGCCGGTGGCCTGAACACTCCGAAGGGAACAAGCGTAGAAATATTAATTGATATAACCGACACCTTTAGGTTTGTCCAGGAACTGAAAGCGGAGGATTTAAAAAGCCATTTCAGTATTTGCAACAATCATAATGCACCTGCCCGGTTCAGGGTTGGCACGATTGAAAACCTGATGTATACTAAGACATCAGAATTTTCAGTAGCAGGTGTGAGTGAACTTGAAGCAAACGCACTTGACAGAAAAGCCTTATCAGAAAAGTTTTATGGGAATTTGCAACAGGCAATTTCCCAAACACAATCACTAAAAGCAGGTCGAAACGGCTCATACATAGCCTATGCTATATCCCGCGCACTAAACAATTTGAAAAACGATACCTGGTATGCAGACCGGAAGCTGATTTGTCTTACGGATGCCTTAGAGCACTCTTCTGCTTTGAACTGCTACCGACCGAGAGATATATGGCTCATCCTTAATAAACCGGATTCGGTGTTCCGCATACTGGACCGGGATTATCCGCTCCCACCTCTCGACGGTATTTCAATTCTTTTTGTTTTCCGTTCTCAAAACGTTAAAGAAGACAACGCCTTCCACCGGGTAAGCGGCTTTTGGAAACGGTATTACGAATCCAAAGGGGCTAAGGTCAGCATCGCCTCAACCATACCAAAAGGGTTATATGGGGCAGAATAAAGGAAATAACGGCAGTTTGGGGGAATCCTTAGGGAATGCCCTCAAGCTGCTTTTAAAGGCAGTTTTCAAGCTAATACTGCTCATGCTGGTATGGGCAGTCAAGCTCATTATTGCAATTCTTCAAAAAATAGTGGAGTTTATCGAAAGCAGGATATAGCAAATTATAAATAAAATAATTAATGCTTATGGTAGATTTTTTTATTGACATTATAACCGGTTTATTAAAAGGAATACTTACACTGTTTTGGGATGTACTTGTTATTTTGTTTAACCGGCAACCCAAAAGGAAAGAGGCTCTTGATGCGGATTTTATACCGGCTAAAAAGCTCCTCAGTGTATTTAACCGGGGATTTTCGCTAAACGGCAACTTACATGCTACCACCAAGGATTCATATATGTCCGCAATGGTGCTGGCAAGTTCCGGCGGGGGAAAGACGGTAACAGTTTGTATTCCTACCCTGTATAACCTTTCCAAACACGGCCACAGCGTTATCATTAATGACCCAAGCGGAGAGCTATACCGTGCCTCGGCAGGCATATTCTCGAAGCGTGGTTATTCCATCAAGGTGTTGCATTATTCTAACCCTAATATTTCCGATGGTTATAACCCGATGTTCCGCGCAACCGATGCATCAGGATTGCAGAAAGTAGCCTCACTTCTGGTCAGGAATGCGCTGGGTGAAAACAGCAAAGATCCTTTTTGGAGCACCCAAAGCATCCTTTTGATTTCACTTCTAATGAGGATTCTTAAGAAACAAAATCCGTGGTATCAAAACCTGGCGAACGTAAAGCTGCTTTTAGACACTATGGCGGTGAACTCAGAAGCAATGGCCGTAATTGTGGCAAAATGTGCCGACCGGGAAATTCTGAATGAATACAAGCAATTCGTGGTAATGGACAAAAAGCTTCTGGTTTCAATCGTCAGCACCTGCCGCGCAGCTTTGGCCATTTTTTCTGACCCTTCAGTTCAGAAATTAACAGCTTTCGATTCAATAGATTTTGATGGATTTAGAAGCGAAAAGACCGCCTTGTTTATTCAGAATAAAACGGGTGAGATCAAGTACTACAGTACTTTGTCGGCCATTTTCTTTGAGCAATGCTTCACGCACATAATGGAGAGATTTCCCGAAAAAAAAGAGCGTAGTATCTTCTTTGTTATTGATGAGGCAAGCAGTTTATACCTTCCATCCCTTCAAATTGCCCTTTCCAACTTAAGGAAATTCCGGGCCGGAATTATGACCATTGCACAGGATTATAACCAGTACGTTCATTTATACGGTTCCTACGAGGCGGAAGCCATTAGAAGCAATAGCTTCTCAAAGGTCTTTTTTCCCGGACAGCCAATTTCCGTATGCAGGGATTTAGAGGTTACGCTCGGTCAGTTTCAGTACCAGGATGAGCAGGGAAATATTAAAACCCGTTCCTTGATGTCTGCTGACGAAATTCGGGCAATGGAGCCGAACACAGCACTTATAGTTTGTGGTTCGCACCGGGCTATTCTTACTAAAATGTACCCCTACTTCAAAAACCTCAAATACCGGCGGCTTGCTTCATTACCTATGCCTAAGCTTACATCAAAGCTGCCGTTTGAGGAACTACCCCTAATACCGTTACCTAATAAATTATAAAAAACTAAAAACATTAAATTATGAATAATAAAAATATACCAACCGAAGCTGAAATTCTTGCCAAAGCTTCATACGACTACGTCAAATGGAGAATCCAAAATACCGACCGCGAGTTGGACGGCATTATGGAAGAGAAAACCAAATTGCTAATTAATATCGTAAACAGTGAAAGCGGTATTGCTGATTCCCGGCAAGAACAACGCCTTAATGAAATTGCCCTCCGCGAGGATATCTTACGCAATTTTCGCAATGAACTGCAAAACACGTTAGAACTAGAACCGCAGTTACGGCAATTTAAACAGGAAACCGAAACTGTCAGGGAAGTTAACGAAATATCCTCCAATCCGTCGGAAGAGCAAAAGCAGTTGCAAGCATGGGAAGAACTTACTACAACAGCTTCACATACAGAAAGGCCAAATCTTGCCGAAGAAATATGGAACGAACTGGAAAGCCTGCGGAATGACGATGTCGAGAATTCCAGGGACAGTGATGAAATTGATATAAGTGATGAACGATAACTTTTATTAATTAAGTAACAGATATCAATGTTTAAAATCCGAAGCCAGGAACTCTATCGATACCTATTGCAAAAAGGGGTTCTTGGTCGTTCGGATGAAGAAATACGGGAAGCTAAAAAGGAATATCGGAAGCTATACAAACGGAAATGGAAACGCCTACAGCTAAAGCAAAAACCTGAGCTTCGACCCAACTTTACCAAAAGGGAACTGGAATCCATTGCCAAAGCTGCAAAGGCAAAGGGTCTTACTAAAACCAATTTTATCCGGCAGGCCGCATTGTCAGCCGCAAATCAAACAGAAGTTATTGCCAATAAAGAGGCTTTGCTAATCATACTGCAAAAGGTAAGTATGGCTGGTATTTTACTTGCCAATAAAAAAGCTCATCTTCTTTTTGGAACCGAACTGCAGGACGCCGAATTGCTTATGCAGGAAAGTGAACATTTATTAATGAAATATCTGGGCTATGATTTTAAAGATACTTTCACGCCATAGCCCAACTTATGGCGGTCTTATAAATTACATTCTTAAAGAAGAAAAAGGCATTAATAATGAAAGGCCGGAACCATACCTGCATAACTTTCGGGGAAAAACTGCAAAAGAATGGATTAGGGAATTATATATCAATGAAGCATTTCGGCAGCAAGGGAGAAAAAACCAGGTCTATTTTTATCATGCCATCTTATCGTTTAACCGGCTTGACAGCGATAAAATCTCAAAAGAAATATTAGCTGATATTACCGCTAAATTTATTGAACTCCGGGGGCACGAAGGCCAGTACCTCGCCGCTTCACACGGGGATAGGGAACACGCCCACATACATTTTTTGATTTCGGCACTGGAATACAGGTCTGGCAAGGCCTTTCGCATGGCAAAAGCCGAACTGCAAAAATTAAAAATTCAGCTTGATGAGTATCAGAAAGAGAAATACCCTGAGCTTGAAAATTCCCTGCCGCAGCATGGGGCAGGCCGGGAATACCTTTCGCCAAATGAATATAATGCCAAGACAAAAGGCTCAAAATATCTAAAGTCTGAACTCTCCCAACAGGTTAAAGATGCTTTAAGCCAAGCTAACAATCAGCAGCATTTTCTTGAATTACTACAGGAAAGGGGCCTTCCTCACTATGAACGCGGTGGCCGTCCGTATGGTATTACGGCAGATAAAAACTACCGCTTTTCGAGTTTAGGTGTGGATATGGAGCAGCTTACTGCCTTAGAGCAAGATTTATCTGAAGAAGAAAAAGCTTTGGAGGAAATACGGCAGTTGCGGGAAAATATTCAGAGCATAGATTCACCTGAACTGGATATTGATGATTCTCCAACGGATAGTTTACCTCGCTAACCCTATTAAATTTTAAAACAGGGGATTCGAAAGGGTTTCCCTTCGCAAGATAGCAAGTCCAATCGGGCTGCAACGATTAACTGTCCCCCGATGGACTTGCAATCTTGCCCTGCGGGGCAAATCTCAAATAAAAGTTAAGCTAATTCTCCTACTTTTGATTAAAATTATCAAGAAAGTTTATTGCACTATTGATATAAAACGAATCCCGATAAATATTGAAACCTATATTGTAAAGATTTAAGACTCCTGAACTTACCTGTGCTTCTTGCAAGTAACACAATTCAAGTGCCTCTGAGACTGAAATCCATTTCAAATAAGCTCCCACACTTGTTTCATAATTATTGAATTTTGGTAGACTAAAGCTGACTACCTTTGCTAAATATCCAAAAGTCACATAGTGTTTACCTTCCTTTAATCTAAAATCCTCAGTAATTCCAAGTTCTTTCACAATTTTGATTCTACAACCAGTTTCTTCGAGGATTTCTCGTTTTAACCCCTCAATCAAAGATTCGGCACCCTCAATCCCGCCTCCGGGCAGGAGAAATATATTATTGTTTCTACTTCCTATAAATGCAATTTCATTATCATTATTGAGAATAACTGCTTTGACAGTAATTCGAAGTTTAAATCTCAAGCATTCTACTCTAGAGAGATTAGAAAAAACATCTTTATCTAGCAGCACTAGCAAAGCATTTTTTTTATTTGCACAGTTAAGCAAGCGATTCATTTTTAGAGTTTAACACAAAATATTCTATTTGTCTACCGTATTTTAACCAAGCATAACTGAAGTATTTTCCGACTGTTCATATAATGTTCACATAATACCTTGTTTAAATGAAAAAAATACGTAAGTTCGTTAACTCATTAATCTACGAAATCATGAAAAAGAAAGAAACCAAAAGTAATTCAATTGTTACTAAGTATCTCAAAAATGAAGTAAAGGAGCACAGAAATAAAAAAACCAATAAAGAATATCTTGTAACTAATCAAAATCAGCATGATACTGAGTGAACTATATTTATGCAATGAATTCTATAATTGAGAGTATATTTTCCGGGATTACAGTTGAACAGTTCGCTAACACTTTTTGGGATAAAAGGACTTTAGTATCATCAGGAAACCCTAAAGTTATATTTAGTTTACAGGACTTTGAGGATATTCTTAATACAAAGCAATTTAATATTGCTGATGTAAACGTGTTTTCTAATGGAGAAGAACTTTTTCCCTTCAAGCAAAACGGCTCTAAGGATACAGTTGAAACTAAAAAACTGCTTGAGATATGCTCTGAACAAAAAACACTAAGAATAAGAAATATTAACAAATACTCTTCTAAAATAGAACATTTTAGAAATGAGTTGCTGGAAAATTTTTCAGAATGTCAGATAGGGGTTAATATGTATTATTGTCGAGGCCCTGCTAATGGATTAATTCCACATTATGACGCTCATCACATCTTTGCATATCAGATTTTCGGTAATAAAATATGGAAGTTTGGTGGAAAGGTAATAGATCATCCGACTTCAGATCACATGCCGAGACTAAAAATTGCACCTAAAAAGTTATCCTCGTTGGTTCTTAATGAAGGAGAATTTATATATATACCAAAGGGAGTTTGGCATTCGACTTCTACTCCAGAAGTTTCTCTTCATTTAACTTTCGGGATTCGTCCTCCAAGATGGAAATCTATTCTTGAAGAATTCTCTCAATATATCATAGAAAGACACAGTTTTTTTAACTACGAATTAGAAATAGTAAGTAATAATTTTGGTTTTGACTTTCCCTTCCCAAATGAACAATGTTTGAATGACCTTTCTGAATTCTATAAATTGGAAGCTAAGAATTTCTTTTTGCACAGATTTAGGAGTAAAAAACCAAACCACCGAGAATCCTATATCTTACCCAGTAAAAAGTTACGAAATAGAAACTACGAACATTTTAAAATACCTGATGTATTAAAAGAGGCTGTTGAACACATTTGGTCGCTTTCCGATACGGCAATTGCAATTTACTTAAGAGGGTCATATAAAGAGACGAAAAGAATACACAGGCCATGGGATGTGGACTTATATCTAGTCGTTAAAGAAAAAAACAAAGAACTTGGAACAATTGAAGTTGAACTAAGAACGAAATACCCCACCTTACCACCAATCGACCTTACCATTCTTGAAAAAGCAGAGTTATTGTTCGATAGCAACAATCTACTGAAACGGTATCTTCTCCTAACTGATGCGTTTTGTATTAAGGGTGAGGAAATTCGGAATGAAATCGACGATATAATTATTAACGAGGAGTTTATTAATCGAATTGGTATAATACAAGCAAATATAGTTAAGAAGAAATTAGTAACGTACAAACTTACATCAGAGGATAGCTCTGTAACAGATATTATTAGCCAACAGCGAACCATAACAAAAGCCACCTTGAGAGGCGGTGCACTAATTATTGCAGCCAAGGAAAGTAGATTCAGTAGAAATTTACTAGAATGTGGAAATGCGATAAAGGAAACTTATCCAGATTTATCAAGTAGCGTTGAGATTTTAATAACTGGCATAAAGAATATTGTCCCAATGGATAAATATAATGATGCTGTGTGTTCCATTTGCGATAAAATCTACGAAAAATGGAAACATATAATAGACTAAACTCAATAGATTTTTGGAGCACTTATCATGAACTTTTTTTTACAAAAGAGCGACAAAAAATAGCTGATAATGACATCAAGAATATCGAAGTGCTTATAGGGGATTTTCCCGTAGCAATTCTTGATATTTGTTGCGGTGTTGGTTTTCATGCAATAGGGCTTGCAAGGAAAAAACACAAAGTCACAGGTGTTGATTTTTGTCCAAAATTAATCCAGATGGCAAAGCAGAAAGTGATAAATAAAGATTTACAAATTGAATTTCTATGTAAAAACATAAACCAAATTAACGAAGTAGAGCAATATGATGTTATTTTATGGTTATGGAACTCTTTTGGGTATATGAATACACCCCAGGAAAATCAAGCAATTTTAAAAATTGTCTATAATGCACTAAAGCTTAATGGGGTTTTTATATTGGATACTGTCAATAAGAATTATTTTCAAAAACTGTTAAAAATTTCTTTAAAAAAAATTAAGGGGCATACAATAAAAAAGACGTATTGTAGGGTAGATGACTATTTGGAAAGTAATTGGATAATTTCTAAAACGGATAATTTACAGAAGGTTTACTTGCGACAAAATTTATACGATAGAAGTAGTTTAAATGACATATTAATAGATATAGGCTTTTCGCAGGTGCAATTTTATTCAAGCTTAAATATGCTACCGTTTAGTAACGGAAAAAAACTGGTTGTTGTTGCAACTAAAGTACATTAAAAGCTGCCTTACGGCAGCCCTTTCTTAATTTGCGAAATTGGGCAGGGAGTGAAGTACAAATCCC